>Ga0307514_10000498_pt1 | contig 79663 bp, 98 predicted proteins | sample 16_EM_MG_FD_203088 | JGI IMG/M metagenome (GOLD analysis project Ga0307514, IMG submission 203088) | Populus trichocarpa ectomycorrhiza microbial communities from riparian zone in the Pacific Northwest, United States - 16_EM | ecosystem: Host-associated > Plants > Roots > Unclassified | place... | reverse complement strand
TAGATGCAATTGGTCAGCATCAAGTCTTTGGAGATTTCGTGGAGCTTCCGGAAGGGAGAAAGGCTTTGCCAAGTCACTGGGTATACAAGATCAAGCGCGATGGAGCAGGCAATGTGCAGCGGTTCAAAGCCAGGCTAGTCTGTGGAGGAAATCACCAAATCGAAGGCATCGACTACCAGGCTACGTATGCACTGACTGCTCGCTTGGGCCACGTTAGGCTGGCACTCCCCATGGCCGCCAAGTACGATCTCGAGATCCATTAAATGGACGTTTGCACGGCTTTCTTGGGAGTTGACTTGGAAGAAGAGATCTATATGCACCCGCCGCAGGGATATTTTGGTTTGGTCCAAACAGGGACATTAACAAAGTCTTCGTGGAAGATGGTACTCCGCTTGAGAAAGTCTCTTTATGGCCTGAAACAGTCTTCACACATTTGGTACGGCACTTTTAAAGACTTTGTGATCTCGATTGGGTTCGTGGCATCACGTGTCGACGGAGGACTGTTTGTGCTCCATAATAAGGATCAAGACATCGTTGCCACAGTCGTTCTGTACGTCGATGATCTCCTTATGATTGCTAACGAGGGCTTGATTGGGCAGATCAAGGATCAGAAGAAGAAGAGGTTCCGGATGCATGATCTTGGGAGTGTCTCCTTCTATCTCGGCATGAACATTGAACGCAATCGGGAGCATCACACGATTGACATCTATCATCACAGCTACTTTCGGACGATCTTGGGGAATTTCAGAATGGACGAGTCCAGGCCAGATGCCACGCCGATGGCAATGAAGCTTCACAAGAGGAAGCCCGACGAAGAAGCCTGCGATCCGACTATATACCAATCGATGATCGGAAGCCTTATGTACGCGATGACCGCCACTCGGCCCGATAGTGCATATGCCATCGGAGTCCTCAACCGGTATAATCACGACCCGAGCAATGAGCATAGGGTAGCTCTCAAGCGCGTGTTTCGGTACCTCAATGGCACGAAGGACTGGTGACTGCGTTTCGGAGGAGCACTCAGAGGAGCACTCGGAGAAGCACTCGGAGGAGCACTCGGAGGAGCACTCGGAGGAGCACTCGGAGGAGCACTCGGAGGAGCACTCGGAGGAGCACTCGGAGGAGCACTCAGAGGAGCACTCAGAGGAGCACTCGGAGGAGCACTCGGAGGAACACTCGGAGGAGCACTCGGAGGAACACTCGGAGGAGCACTCGGAGGAGCACTTGGAGAAAGCACGCTCAGAGGAGAAGGAGGAGCAGAAGGTGCACTTAGATGTTATGTCGATTCGGACTATGCTGGATGCCCGGATGACCATAAATCGACAAGTGGACTGGTCATCACCTTCGGAGGAGCGGTCGACTGGCGATCGAGAAAACAGAAGTCGACTGCCCAGTCCACGACCAATGCTGAATACTATGTCTTTGGAGTAGGCTGCATGAGACTCACACCGATCTCGCATCTCTTGAACGAGCTCAGCATCCCGACTATCCCTCACGTGTTCTCCGATTCACAGTCACTGATCGCGAGTATCAAGAACAGAATCTACCGCGGAACTGCAGTTGCACACATTGTGACCAAGTACTATCTTGCTGCAGATATGGCTAGAGACGGAGAGATCGACTTGAGCTATGTACCGACTGCTGAGATGATTACGGACTGCTTCACCAAGCCACTGCCGAAGCCCGCCTTCTTGAAGCAGTGTGCTGCAATGGAAATGATCGGAATTGGACTCGGGAATGGCCTCGGAAATAGCCTCGGGAATAGCCTCGGGATTGGAATTGGAAATGGTCTCGGAAATGGTCACGGAAATGGTATCGGAACTGGAGAAGACATCGTGAATGCCGTCAGAAAGTAAATTGATTGGGCACATTTGTTTCGAGGAGATCCACGTTGTTTGATGGGCTCCGTTTCTTCTTTGTTTACTGTTTTGTTTTAAACGGACGTGATAGCCGTCCTGGAGGAGTGTTGAGCTGATTGGAAGTACGGATATTACTATGCCAAGGACTATGATGTAACTTCCCTCTTTTGTAGTTAGCACCATTAGTCATCGATCGACCTTATGTTGATGCGACATGTCTCGTTACACGATACAATAGACACACCTTTGCATACACCGGCACACACTCAACTACTCGAGCGCGCGCCACCGTACGGCAACTGATTGCGAGCTTTCAGAAGAGAATCTACCGTGGAACTGCAGGTGCACACCTTGCGACCAAGTACTATCTTGCTGCAGACATGGCTATAGATCGAAAGATCAATTTGAGCTACATACCAACTGCTGAGATGCTCGCCGACTGCTTCAGAAAGCCACTCGCGAAGCCTGCCTTCATGAAGCTGTGTGCTGCAAGGGCATCATCGGATTGGACTTGGGAATGGCCCAGCGAATGGCCTTATGAATGGCCTTGGGATTGGAATTTGGAATGCCATCAGAAATGGCCTTGATCTGCTCGGAAAAGGTCAAGGAAATGGAATTGGAATTGGAATGGGATATGGCATCCTGGAAACAGTTGGAAAGTAAGTTGATTGGGCATGTTTGTGTCGAGGAGATCTACAATGTTTTATAGGCTCCACCTCTGTTTAGTTCACTGTTTTGTTTGAAACGGATGTGATCGCCATCCTGGAGGTGTGTTGAGCTGATTGGAAGTACGGATTTCACTATTCCAAGGACTATGATGTAACTTGCCTGTTTTGTAGTGAGCTTCCTGAGACATCTATCGACCTAATGTCAATGCGACATGTCTCGTTAAACGATACAATAGACACACCTTCCCACATGCTGGTGCTCAGCTGACTACTCGAGCAAACACCACCGTACAATATTGTGGACCTAGTGCAACGAACCATATGAACTGCTTGCTCATCGCATTGCATAGACATGACAGATATTTCTACTGTGTTGTACCCAATGAATTTTGTATTGTTCAGACAACTGAAATACTGATTGTGATCAACGTAGTCTGTGATGTTGCCAAATCTCTTGAAGCACCAATCAATGTGATTGTGTAGCTCCCCTTTTGGCAGTGCACACCACTCAGCTAAGTCATAAAGGGGCTTGATTTCTGGTCGCAGGATTTTCATCATTTGCTTGTTAGGCACTGTAGTAAGAGGCATATCATCATTGTTACATTGATTTGCATTGTTTGCATTCAGCCCTTGATACTGAAACACATTCTTTTGGGCTTTGATTCATAAAATCTGGACAGCAACCTTATGACAATTCTTTTGTCGATATGCTTGTTTAGGATCTATCATTGCTTTTTCTGGGTGTTCAGAGCTTACATTTAAGAGGTTGTCAAGCTGGCAGATATGGTCAGAGAAGGGGTGAAGGAGATGAACCATATCAAAGTTCAATTCTGATTGGTTGACAAGATGTTGGGTATTTGCTGACTCGAGTATTATTTCATCTTCAGCAATGCGATGACGCTGTGCAGCCGCAGACAGATTGTTACAAGCAGGGTCACTCTTACGTTCCTCCTGTTTGTCCAAGTAAGCTGCTTTTCAAGGCTTCCGACAGCTTCTTTGCAGATTTACTCATGCGCAATCGACTGAAAACATCTTTTGGATGATGAAATCCCTCCAGATCATTTTCCATGTACTCCATTATGGCCTCAGTATGGTACTGGTACTGTGCCCTAAGCTGAAAATCCGCGCAGTATTTGGTTTCTTCCTGGCCAGAGGTTGAAGCCACAAAGATAAACCATATCCGCAGCATGATCCACCAAAGAATCCACTCAACTGGTACGGACCCAGCTATGGCACAACCTCAAAATGATCAGGGCAGCATTGATGAGGACATTCCCAATCCCATCCCGGAGGAGCTGATAGAGCAGCCCAACAATTCCTGTGATTGTCTCTGCAGCTTTGTTGCGGCTACTGAAGCTAGTATGCAATTTGAAGCTGTTCTGCCTATGGGTGGGTCTGCTATTGCCAGCAGTAGCGAGCCTGTTACCCGCAGCGACAGCAACTGCAACTGCAACGACATCACCAGCATCATAAACATTCCCAGGGTTGAGAATACGGTATTTGTTGATGGAAGTACAATCGTGGAGGGTGCGATGTCACTTTGCAGTTTGGAATGCTATTAGTGGTTGGATTTGGGATTTCCTTTGCATCGTATTTTATTCTAGGTTTCATCGATATGGTATAATAGTAGTAAATGTAATGGAACCGATGGTTCGCTGAAGTCTGATCTCAAATGCGTGAAATCATAATCGCAATGATGTCTAACCCTCCCACGAGGGTTGAACTGCCAGGTACTGATCATCTTGTGTCCAAAAAAACATTATCATTGACCACTTCTGCATGGTAACAATCATTAGTCAAATTAAGCCATCAGGGTCTTTAAAAACAAAACTACATGGTTCATTAAGTGTAGGGTGTGAGTACTATCATCAAGGTGAGGACAAATCGAATTGGGTGACGTAGGTGTATGCCGAGAGATGGTTTGTGATAATGCTACAGGAACTGTGAACTGTTCGTTATGTGATCGTTGTCAGATCAGCCAAAGTGGGTACACTGATCGTGATGCTTGAAAACAACATTGCGACGACTAAATGAACACTCTGGAACAGTTCAGCAATGCTGTATTTCAGTGTAACCTCGAGTTCATTTTTTTTGAGTTTGTGGGTACCATAAACCAAATAAGCTTAATTAAAGACATTTAGTTTTTGCTGATGTATGGTCAACACTTGCCAGAAACATATTAAGTGCTTCATCTGCAAATGGAAAGTATTCCAGAAGAACCAACTGGAGGCTCACTATCGAAATTATCGCACAATATCGATCAACAAGAGAATATGACCAGTCAAAATTTTACACCCTCCAGGCCGAAATTGACCTGGGCCTTCTTTGTTCGAATTCAGTCAGTGCACTTGAATGGCCATCAAGAAACTAGTTAAGAACAAAGACATATTTGAAACAGATTCGTGTGTTCGGATGCTTGGCTTTCATGCACATTCTCAAAGAGAAACAAAAGAAGTTGCATTACAAAGCCAGTCTGAGTATATTGGTGTGGTACCCCACATCAACAAGGCAGTACTTCAGATACGACCCGTTTGCCAAGACGCTTCACTGCTCTAGAGATGTGGTGTTCAGAGAATGATAGTGGTAAACAGCACGGAATGCTGCAGATGAAGCGATCTTGAACGACTACTTCTACAGAGATGTTATGGAAGAACCCAAACCCACCCCCATAGAGAAGCAATCAACCGGACGTCAAATGGAGGAGTCATTGGACAAGGATCCACCTCCGGAGACTCTGAATCCAAAGAAGAAGTGGCGAGAATCGGCTGGCTGTGAGTCATCACATGGCGATACATACAAGCCACCGGCCGAAGGAAGTCCCTGAAATCATGCTGGCAAGGTGGCAGAGTGAGCGCAAATAGCTCTCGAAGATGAGCAATTCGAGGAGTCGATCACCATCTACAATGCAGCTGCGATCTCGGACGATCATGAGTATACCATCGATGTTCCATAGTCAGTCAAAGAAGCCACCGAGTCTCCACTCGCCGATACATGGGATATGGCGATGAAATTAGAGTTAGATACAACTGGTCAGCATCGAATATTTGGACATTTCGTGGCGCTTCCGGAAAGGGGAAAGACTTTGCCAAGTCACTTGGTATCCAAGATCAAGTGCGATGGAACAGGCAATGTGCAGCGGTTCAAGGGCAGGCTGGTCTGTGGAGGAAGTCACCAAATTGACCACATCGACTACCAGGCTACGTATCCACCGACTGCTCAGTTGGGCCACATTGCGCTGGCACTCGCTATCGCCGCAAAGTACGATCCTGAGATCCATCAAATGGATGTAAGCACAGCTTTCTTTGGAAATAAACTTGAAGGAAGGGATCTAGATACACCCGCCCAAGGAATATTTTTGTTTGGTCCTAACTGGGAGCTGGCACAATGTCCCAAGATTAAAGACTTCCCGGAAGATGGTACTCCGCTTGAGAAAGTCTCTTTATGGGCTGAACTAGTCCTCGCACATTTGGTATGGCACTTTCAAAGACTTCGTGATCTCGATTTGATGTGTGGCATCACCTGTCGACTGAGGACAGTTCATACTCCATGATAAGGGTCAAGGCAAAGTTGTTCCAGCAGAGGTGCTGTATGTCAATGATCTCCTTACCATTGCTAACGAGAGCTTGATTGGGCAGATCAAGAATCAGATGAAGAAGAGGTTCCGGATGCAGGATCTTGGGAGTGTCACCATCTATCACATCCTGAACATCGAACACAATCAGGTGCATCATACGATCGACATTCATCAGTACAGCTACATTCGGACGCTCTTGGTGATGTTTAGAATGGATGAGTCCAGACCAGTTACCATGCCAAAGGCGATGCAGCTTTAAAAGGGGAAGCCCGCCCAAGATGCCTGTGGTCTGACCACATACCTATCAATGATTTGCAGCCTTAAGTACGGAATGACCGCCACTGAGCCCAATCTCGCATATGCCATTGGAGTTCTCGGCCGGTTCAATAAACACCTGAGAAATCAGTATATGGTAGCTTACATGCAGGTGGTTGGTACCTCAATGGCATGAAGAACTGGTCTGGGGATTGTGGAGGAGCGCTTCGAGACAGAGCCCGCAGATGAGCATGGGAATGCACACTTGGATGTTCTGTCGATTCGGACTATACTGGATGCCCGGATGACTATAAATAGACAAGTGGACTGGTCATCACCTTCTGAGGAGTGGTCGACTAGCGATCAAGTATACATAAGTTGTCTGCCCAGTCCATAACTGACCCCGAATACTATGCCATTGAAGAAGGCTGTATGAGACTCACACAGATCTTGCATCTCTTGAATATTCTCTGCATCCCAACTATCCCTCACCTGTGCTCCAATTCATACTCACTGATCACAAGCATCAAGAACAGAATCTGCCACAGAACTGCAGTTGCACACATTGCGACCAAGTACAATATTGCTGCAGATATGGCTAGAGATGAACGGATTGACTTGAGCTACCTACCGACTGCTGAGATGCTCACCAACTGCTTCAGAAAGCCACAAACAAAGCCCGCCTTCTTCAAGCAGTGTGCTGCGATGGGAATGACCGGAAATGGACTTCAGAAGGGCCTCGGACATAGCCTATGAATGCATGGAAGTGCTCTCGAAAAATGACGCAGAAATGGTATTGGAGCTGCAGATCGCATCGGGAATGCCATCTTGTTGCACATTGATTGATTGGGCACATTTGTTTCGAGGAGATCCACGTTGTTTGATCGGCTCCTCTGGTCTTTAGTTCACTGTGTTGTTTGAAATGGACGTGATAGCTGTCTTGGAGGAGTGTTCAGCCGATTGGAAGTACAGTTATCACTATGCCGAGGATTCTGATGTTTCCTGAGTCATTTATCGTTAACACCATCAATCATCGATCGACCATATGTCAATGCGACCAGTCTTGTTACCCCATACAATAGACACACGTTCACATACGCCCGCATACACTCGACTACTAGAGCACAGAGCACCTTACAACAACGCAATCGCGAGTGGAAAGTCCTCCTGCAGCTTGTAATGGCCATCGCCGCTGTGATGACCATGACATCAGATGTGATCGTCGCCACGCTCGCGAATCAGGAAGCTGCAATCTACAAAGCCAATTGGCTCGCTCCCGAAGCTCTGCTCTTTCAAAGCAAGCTTGGCAATGGTGGTAATGGTAATGAAGCTGGCAAAGGTGGCAGAAGTCGAATGAGGGATGAGCGAGACAATAAGAGGGCCAACGATGAGCATGAGGAGATTCTACAGAAGTGCTGTCAGTCCCAAGAGCGATGGCATATCACCGAGAACTGCTTGAGCCAGCAACTCAACAAACCTTGAAATGTTTTTTGACACTGCACCACCAGCACTGATGGAGACTACTTCGACTCTCACCACTTCAATCAAGAACAATTGGATGGAGGCCGGCTTAAATGATTCATTCAGTGATTGATTGATCGATCCTTGATGCATGCCACACAACTACGGCCATCTATCAATGTTCATCACTTTCTATCAATATTCTCCAAATATGAATCAGGATCAGGAATTCATTGGGGTTACATCATTTGCATCCTGATATGGAAGTGTTAGGTTAATTTGTCAACTACCAGATGGAAAGAACAAAACAATCATACTTCAATTTGTGGTGCATTTGCAGGTGTCGTTCAACCTCATCTCACTGTCTCAGATCATGGAAAGGGACATCACAGTCGAATCTGTGAACCACTGGGGTCTCAACCACTACAGTCCAAAAGGCCAGTTGATTGCAACGGCACCTCACGTGGCTGGGCCCTTCGTTTAGGTTCGGGGTCTGCATCACGTATCGACTGAATACACTGACATCAACTACAACTGCTGCCGGCTGGGACATAAGATTGCTGGGCATGCATATTGCCACAATGCAGAGCGGCGGATGTTATGGCACCTCCGTTTTGCAATTGTTGGTCTCGTGGTTTTGTAGTTAGTGCCAACAATCACTGATTCCTTGAGAATGACTGGGACATATGATTGTGAGAAATGCATCACATCCAAGCTCATGTGGATTCCCACTACTCCTACCACTTCCCGTGCCACTCAGCCTCAGCAGATTGCCCACTAGGACATTTGTGGTCCCCTGGTAACAGCCATCGGAGGCGGTTGATGTATGCTGCACTTCATTCATGACTCCACAAGGCCTACAGATGAGTACATCCTGAATTACATGTCTGACGTCCTGAAGTTATTTACAAAATGGAAGCAATATAGTGAAAGGGACTCGGGCAAGCAAGTGAAGTGATTTCGTACAGATGGAGGCAGTGAGTATACCTCCAAGAAGTTCACAGAATACTTAAAATCAGATGGCATCTTGAAGGAAGCTACTACACCATACACTCCTCAGTCCAACAGAGTTGTCCAACATGCAAACATCAGGATCATGGAGTCCATACGTTGCCTGCTGGACGCTGGACGACTTTCAAGAAGTACTTGGCCTTTGCAGTCTTAGTAGCAGTCTATCTTAATCACCACACAATGAAGAGATCACTAGTTAGCAAGACTCCATACGAGACCTGTCATGGGAAGATGTCATGTTTGATCCATCTCTGTGTGTTCGGATGCTTGGCTTTTGTGCATGTTCCAATACAGAAAGCAATGATGCTGGATTACATAGCCACTCCTGGCATTTTCATTGGGTACAGCATATCAACCAAGCAACACTTTGTAAATGATAAATTGAGAAAGATGTTTCACCACTGACAAGATGTGGTATTCCGAAAACGGAAGCCATATACAGCCCCGAATGCTGAAGATGAAGACATCATGAACAAGCACCTCTACAGAGATGTTTTCGAGGAACCCAAACCCGCAGAGAAGCGGCAAACCAGAGACGAATATTCTGATCATCACACAGAGGAGTTATTGGAAGACGATTGGCCTCTGGCGACTCTGAAGCGAAAGAACAAGCCATGAGAACTTGCTGGCCATGAGTCGTCACGTGGGGATGCACGAAAGCCACTGGCAGAAAGTTCTCACCAAAACCCTGCTGCCAAGTTGGTACAGTCTACAAAATTGGCTCACAAAGATGATGAATTCAATGATATGATTCCCATCTATGCTTCAGCTCCAATCTCGAACAATCATAAGAGTGGGATCAATCTAAAGTCTTCCAAAGCAGGAACAGAGTCTCCACACTCCAAAAAATCTAATAAGGCAATGAAAGAAGTATTTGACACAAATAGTCAACATCATGTCTTTGGAGATTTCCTGGAGCTCCCGGAAGGGTGAAAGGCTTTGCCAGGTCGCTGTGTATATAGGATCCAGTGCGATGGAGCAGGCAATGTGCAGCGGTTCAAGGCCAGGCTGGTCTGGGGAGAAAATCACCAAATTGAAGGCATCAACTACTGGGCTACATATCTACCAACTTTTCAATTGGGCCGCGTTAGGCTGGAATTCATGACTGCCATCAAGTACAATCTTGAGATCCAACAAATGAACGTATGCACGGCTTCCTTGGGTGTTGACTTGGAGGAAGGGATCTCTTTGCACCCACTGCAGGGTTATTTTCATGTTGTATAAACAGGGAGCTGATACAATGATCCAATATCAAAGACTTCACTGAAGTTCGTACTACTCCTGAGAAAGTCTCTTTGTGGCCTGAAGCAGGCTTCGGACATTTCATATTGCACTTTGAAGAACTTGAAGATCTCGATTCCGTTGGAAGCATCACGCATCGATGGAGTACTGTGCATGCTCCATCACAACCACGATCACAGAATAGTGATTGCTGCAGTAATTTTGTACCTTGATGATATCCTTATCATTAGTAACGAGGAATTGAATGGGCCAATCAACGATCATATAGAGGAGAGGTTCTGGATGCATGGTCTCTGGAGTATCCCCGTCAATCCCGGAATAATTATTGAACGCAGTCAGGAGCATCATAGGATCCTCATCCATCCACCCAGCTACATTCGGACGATCTAGGTGGAATTCAGAATCGAATAATCCCGACCAAGTGGCACGCCAAAGGCAATGAAGCTTCACAGAATAATGCCAGACTAAAAAACCTGTGTTCTGATTATATACCAATCGATAATCGGAATCCATGTATATGAGATGACCACAACTAAGACTGATATTGCATATGGCATCGGATTTCTCAGCCGGTACAATCAAGAATCTATCAATCAGCAGAAGGTATTACTCAAGCATGAGTTTTGGTGCCTCAATGGCACGATGGACTGCGGACTTCATTTCAGAGAAGATGCAGAAGGGGCACGTACATGTTGTGTCAATTCGGGCTATGCAGGATGCCCGGATAACTATCAATTCACAAGTGGACTGGTCATCTCCTTCGGAGGAGTGGTTGACTAGCGATTGAGGTAACAAAATTCAACTGCCCAGTCAACAACCGATGCCGAATACTCTTCCTTTCTAGTACATTGCACACAACTCACCCAGATCTCTCATCTCCTGACCAAGCTCGGCATCTCGACTAATCCACATGGGTTCTCCGAATCACAGTCACTGATCCCGAGCATCATGAACAGAATCTGCTGCTGAACTGCAGTTGCACAAATTGTATCAAAGTACTATCTTGCTGCAGCTATGGCCGGAGGTGGAGAGATCAACTTGACCTACATACCGACTGCTGAGATTCTTACTGATTGCGGCACAAAGTCACAGTGGAAGGCAGCCTTCTTGAAGATGTGCGTTGTGATGGGAATGAACTCCCTTGGACTTGCCAATGATTGGCATTCAGCTTCGGAATTGATATCGAACTCGTCGTCAGATTGGCAATACGAATGACCTTGGAAATCGCCTGGGCATCAACGGAAATGTTCACTGGAATGGTGTCATAACTGGGCATGGCATCAGGAATCCTGTTGGAAATTAAATTGATTGGGCACGTTTGTTTCGACAAGATCCACAATTTTTGATTGCCTTCCCTTCTATTTTGTGTATTGATTTTTGTTAGAAATGAACGTGACAGCCATCCTGGAGTAGTTGTGAGCTGATTGAGAGTACAGATATCACTATGCCAAGAACTAGACTGTAACTAACCTTTTATGTAGTAAGCGCAATTAGTCAATAATTGACCATATATAGATGCGACATCTTTCTTTACACGATACAATTAACACACTAACGCCTATATCTGCACATAGTCGACTACTCTAGTACAGGCTACTGTACAACGGCCAACAGATCATGCTTCAATCTCATGAAATCTTGGTCCAAAATACAGACAGTGACCTTGATTACTCCTTCCAAGACCAAATTCCTCCTCTTCCTGTATTATACTTCAGCTGGACTACACCAATTCAGATTGATCAATATCAGCAGTGTCTGCCCTGTTGTATGGTGTCTTGTATCCTGAATCTCTCTATTGACCTAAAACTCACTGACTCTCGCTAAGTCTAATTGACACGTACACAAGAACTAAAGTGCATGCGCCTCCGCTGCTCTCAACCCTGAACCAGCCCAGATGTTGACCGCGCTCAAATCTGTCACCATACTCCTCCAGGGCACTATCACGATCATAAGTGTTGAACTCTAACGAATACCAAGGTTGAGCTTTACCTGAAGCTCCTCCCAAATAACACCAAGCCCAGACTTTCTACCAAATAATCAACCATGTCTGGAGCTCCTCCAAAGCAGTGAACCATGCCTGAAGCTCCTATCCTCTTGCTCGATATCTGTTTCCTGCAAACTTCATGTCTAGCCGGAATTTTTCTCCAATCTGGCATGCTACGCCCACCAGATTTTCTTGACCTTGACCATGGTACTCTGCCAGCGCATTTTCGAATATCGTGATTGCATAGCCATAGACTGGGACAATTCGTAGTCCCCGATGCATAAGCTGCGATTGTGACTGTGAGTTGTGTTCTGCCCTGACATGCAATACATTTCTCACAGCAACGTCATGTTTTTGGCCTCCTGGCAATCGAAGTCTCAGGCATACATCTGCATGTCCAATTGCCTTTCCTGCTACTCTTCCAGCAGAATCGCCAATCTCTCACTGTTCTGCATTCGTATATTCGGTATATCATACACACTTTCGCAGATCTTCGCAAATGTCACAAGTTGTGGCACAATCCTAGTAACAGGTCTCCTTCTCAAGGGATCTGCCAGTGACTTTCATCACATAGTTCTCAATTGATGTTGTCGTCATCGCTGTGGCTGCGGCTGCGGCAGTTTCTAGTTGTGCTGCACTCTCCACCTGTGCAGTGCTTGGACAATACCGTGCAATGTGCCCCACCATATGGCATCTGTAGGACTCCTGAGTATGACTGTGGCGATGCTTCTCACTCTCCTAACTACGACCATTGCTCTCACACCTACTACCACGGGACTTCTGGGACTTCCGAAAGTGCTTTGAATTGCTCCTCTCATTCTTTGACTGCAACTTTGAGAACATGGCTGCCACCTCCGAATCGTCATGCTTCTGTAAGCATGCTTTGTAGGCCGTCATATTCACCATAACCGCCTTCGGTTTGTCGGCCATAATGTCAATCTTGTCATACATCAACTGGGTGGAATGCATCCAATCATCATTCTTCGGTACACTCTTCATCAGTTAATAGGTGTGCTCGCTCTGCCACATCATACCACTATCAGTTGAACTGACAGTATCGGAGCAAAGTTTGAAGTCATTCACATAACTCTGAATCTTCGATGTGTACCCCTGCACATCATCGCAATTGCTCAACTTCACCACTGAAATGTCGTCACTCAAAGCCCACACATTGAGCTTCACCGTTGACTTGTAGTTCTCCTTCAGCTAATTCCACAGCGCCTTCACATCTTGCTGAACGCCATACTGCTGCTGCCATAACCTCATCATCGCGACGTGAGTGGTTGGCCAGGCTATTCCAGGCTGTGTCTTCCATGTCTAGAGCTCTGTCGTGGTTTCTGGTGCTTCCTCTGTACCATCTACAATGCCGTGAACCTGCTTTTGCGCCTACAGTGATTGAGCTTGCAAACTCCAGCTGTTGTATTATGTACCATCAAATGTCTTAATCGAGATCGCTATCGATTCACCCATCTCGTTATCCGTATACAGCTCAAGTCTGTCTCTCAGTAATCCTCCGAGACTGTCGCTATGATCCCGCAATTACAGTTGAGTTTGTTAAATCAGCGAAGTGCCCGGGATCATAACCCGTTGTATGGGGTCTGATGTCTTACATCTCTCAAATGACTTACAACTCATTGACTCCGGCTAAGTCCAATTGACACCTACCCAAGGAATAAAGTGCAAGCGGCTCCTCCATGCTCAACCCTCAACCAGCCCTCATGATGAGTGCACACAAATTGGTCCCCACATGTCCGCCGGAAAAATGATATCGACCCTTGCAATATCATCCAAGATGACTCAAAATTGCAGATTACGTTCTCGACCTCAACAACATGTGGTGGTGATTCTAATATAGTACAACAATTCACATGGTTGGGCTGATTGTGTTGACAGGTTCTTCCGGATTGTCAAACAGACTGATAAGATACATCATGAACCTGTCGCAGCAATTGTTGAACAGGTATGTTCAGTGTAATATGATGCTGTGTTATATGAAATCAATTGTGCATGGTGTGTGATTAATCAAGTGGATTTGGATACCTACTGGATTGTGTATTCATGTTGCAATGCCTGAATCATGGTGTGCAGGCGGAAGATAGTTAATTGAATTGTACTATTTGACATAAACATTTTAATATTCACTCTTTAAGAGTATCACTCCAGGTTCAAGGTGCACCAGATTAGTCATGGAGACACGGCCATTACTTCCAATCTCTTCAAAATGTGCACATTCTGATTGTTTGATTTCGAAGCCTTTTCAAGACAATAATATACTCAACTGGATACTCTTCTATTATGTTGTACAGCTTCCAGAGCATTTAGAAGTAACGGTGAAGTAGTCTCAGAGCACCTGAAAGCACATTACTTTGGTTTTAGCCTCTCTGGGAACAACAGGGAGTATCTGAAAGACTCAGTGTGGCTGTTCAGAGTTGCTGAGTTGTACAGTTATGACTTCCAAACTATGGTACATTTTGCTGATATTGGGCAATGTTCGCCTGACGGTCTGCTTGTTCATTTCTGGGAATGCCAGAGTGCCCAGGGACCCGATGACCCTCTGTTGGAATGCTATGCACATGGATGTCCTGCGCCCTTTGATTGGCAAGTCATGCTGAACACAGTCCAGAGCCGGGCTCCAGATGTGCCGTCGATTGGGTTGCTGCATTAAATTGCCAAAATCTGCCTCCTTCCTCACCTCATGCAATTGAAGTATTTTTTCCTTCTCAATCACAACATCAACCACTAGTCCGATTGCCCATTGCTCAGCACAATATAACTCCACCCGTCCTGTACCAAGACAGCTGTAACGGGACCTACCTCGATGCCCAGGTTTTCACAGTACTGCAGCTCCAACTGGGCCATCGTGTGAGCATGATGGATCAGCCGGTCATATCCAGACCCCATTTGATACGTTGGCTTCATCCTCTCTTGACCAGTGTTACACAGCTCTCCTGGCTGCATCATTGTCATGCAGTATAATCATTTTGACCAAAGATTCTTCGCCAGGGGTCGGCCAGTTCACGCCTTTGGTTGTCTGGCCATGCTGATGCTCTTACTTGAGCGGTGTTCCTATCAGTGCACCACGAGTGGGGTGTTGGTGTAGCTCCTGTGACTGGTTACTGCATCTGTTGGGTAGTCTAGCTGTGAATCTGTGTTGTCTGGAGTCTATGATTACTGGCGCGGGTGTAAGTCCTGCCTCTCTCATCTGTGCCCCCCATGTTGCCATTGGCAGCATGCCCAGAATGGATATTGCATGTGCATTTTGAAGGAGTTGCAGATCATCTCACCTGCCAACTTCTTCGGGATGCCACACGAGCTCACTTTCATAGTATCCCCTCACTTGGATGAAAGCAATTTGGATGCCTCTCACAATTGGTGTATGGTGTCCAGTGTCCTGTGTCCTGAATCTCTCTATTGACCTAAACTCACTGACTCTCTCTAAGTCTAATTGATACGGACACAAGAACGAAACTGCGTGGGGCTCCGCCACGTTCAACCCTAAACCTGCCCATGAGATGACTGCACTCAAATCTATCCCCAAACTCCTCCAGGGCGGTATTACGACCCTAGTGCTCAACTCCAAAGAAAACGAAGACAGAGCTTTGCCTGAAGCTCCTCCCAAACGACATGAAGCCCAGAATTCCTCCGAAACAATTAACCGGGCGTGGAGCTCGTCCAAAGCAATCATCCTCTCACTCAACATCTCTTACCTGCAAACTTCACATCCAGCCGGAATAACCCTCCAATCTGGTGTGCCATGCCCACATGACATCCTCGACCTCACCCTCGACCTCGAGCTTGACTTTGACCTCGAGCACAGTGTGTCGGCAATTTGTCGTGTATGTTGATTCCGAAGCCATTGACTGGGACAATCCGTAATCCCCAATCCATAAGCCGTGATTATGACAGCCAGTTGTGTGCTCTTTAGACATGCAAGACGTTCCTTACAACCACTTCATTCCTACAGCCTCCAGGCAACCGAAGCCGCAACCGTACATCTCCATGCCCAATGGCTTTACCTGCTACTCTTCCAGCAAAGTCACGAATCTCCCACTCTTCTCAGTTGGTGTACTCTGTTTACCATTCCAACTGTCGCTGATCTCCGCCAACATGAGAAGTTGTGGTACAATCCAAGTACCAGCCCTCCTTCTCAGGGGATCTGCCAGTGACCGTCATCTGTTAGTTCCCAATAGATGTCGTTGTCCTCGCTGCGGCTGCGGCTTTTTCTGTCGGTGCTGCTGCTGCTGCCTCTGTTGGTGCTCCACTCTCCACTGGTGCAGTGCTTGGACAATTCTGTGCAATGTGCCCCACCTTATGGCATCTGTAGCACTCCTGAGTATGGTTGCAGCGATGCTTCTCACTCTCCAAACTACGACCATCGCTCTCACTGACACTACCATGGGACTTCAGGGACTGCCGAGAGTACTTTGAATTCGGCTTCTCACTCTTTGTCTGCAACTTTGGGAACATGGCTGCCACCTCCGAATCGTCATCCTTCTGTAATCACGCTTCATGGGCTTTCATCCTCAGAATAACCTCCTCCGGTTTGCCGGCCAGGGTGTCAATCCTGTCGTACATCCACAGGGTGAAAAACCTCCAATCACCATCCTTCAGTACACCCTTCATCAGGTAGTAGGTATGCTCGCTCTTTGTCATCGTACCACTACCAGTACTTGAGCTATTGGTATCGGCGCAAAGATTGAAGTCATTCACATAACTCTGAATCTTCAATGCGTACTCCTGTACATTCTCACAATCGCTCGATCTCACAGCTGACATCTCGTCTCGCCAAGCCCAAACATTCAGCTTCACCTTTGACTTGTGGTTCTCCATCAGCTGATTCCACAGCGCCTTTGCATCTTTCTGAATGCCATACTGCTGCGGCAAAGACCTCTCGATTGCGAGGAGAATGGTCGGCTGCACGATTCCGTCCTGCTTCTACCATGGTTTAAACTCAGTCGGGTCCTTCGTATTCTTCGCATTTGGTGCTTCCTCTGTACCGTCAACAATGCCGTGAACCTGCTTCTGCTTCAAGAGTATTTCAACTTCCAAACTACAGCTCTTGTAGTGCGTACCATCAAACCTCTTAATCGAGATCGCTGTCCATTCAGCCACTTTGTCGTCTGTACATGTGTCGAGTGTGTCTGTCTGTACTCCTCTGAAACTGTGTCAATGATGCCGCAAATTGAGTCGAGTTCGTTAAATCTGCGAAGTGCCCAGGATCATACCATGTTGTATGGTGTCCGGTGTCTTGTGTCCTGAATCTCTCTACTGACCTAAACTCACTGACTCTCTCTAAGTCTAATTGACACATACACAAGGACAAAAGTGCATGGGGCTCTGCCGCGCTCAACCCTAAACCAGCCCACGTGATTAACACACTCAAATCCGTCCCGACAACAATCGCTGGGATGACCGCATACATCATCGTACCGGTTCAGAGTCAAGCTATGGCTGCCCTGGCTTTCTCTATGCATTGGTTTTAGGGCTCCTTGAATGTCAGACGCACATCCATTCAGGTAACCAGCAAGCGTGTTCATTCTGTTATGAATCTTATAGCGCCGCCTCGGAGTCAGATCTGCGCTGTCAATCTTGGTTGGACGTGATTCTTGTGGCCTTGACAAGTAGGAAACAGTGGCACCACCGTTTTTCCTGTCTCATACTGCGGCCTCCACCAACACGCCAATTGAATGGGTTTTACAGCTGGTTTCTTGAATTTCATGAGGAACCAATTGATATTGGTGCCAGTCACCAACCAGCCTAAGTCATTGAGGAATGAGAGTTCTGAAGTTTGTTAGACCGAGTCTTTGTAGAGTATGTCATCACGTGGCTATGGGTTAGGGCTGGCAGCTACTATATAGGCTACGTGTTATCTTAGACTTAGACTCAATCAATCAATCATTTTGACAGGTTCATCACAACTGGTTATGAGCCCGGGCACGACCACAATCCAGACACCATTTTCGACAACTATCAAGCTGAGGTAACAGTTGAATTGCAAACATTCATACAAACGAGGCTACGCAGTCCAGGCTGCATCTCAAACCCATCTGGACTCAGAACACCCTAAGGACTCAGGACGAGGATTCAACAGAGCAAATGTTGCCTTCTCTCGACGAAATCTCACATTCAACTGCTTAGAAGGCTGCCATGGCTGCACTGGCTACAATGGCCGTCGTGTTGAGTTCTACTGGCGTACGACATTGCACCAACTGATCAACACGTCAACAGGACACGTTTGGGACGAGTACAGAGAGCAGTTTGGCAGGAGTGCAGGGTGAGTTCGGCTCAACATCAGCATCATCAGGATGAGTTCGGGTCAACTTCAGCATCATTAGGATGTCTTTGATGTGATTTTGAGAACAGGTCAACCGGTGGCAATGCAAAGGTGAGATCAACATACTGTATAGTATTTGGATAGTCCGTAGGAAGTGGCGGTGTAATGGACTGCGGATACTTGGGAGATATTGGCAGACACACACCAAACCCTCGGGGAGCGCTGCGGTTGGTCGGCCAGAGGTATGTGCTGGGTAGGTGAGTTGTGACCCACTCGAGACACCAGTGGTGCCAATTGTGGCAGTGAATCCACCAAGGCAGTAGACTCCTCAACTTTGAGGACGTGGTAGCTTTGTTAGCTGTACAGTGTGTACCTACACCCTGAACCTTTAATGACAACAATGCCAGTCCTCCACCCGAGAGGCCGCATACTGGGATGTACGATCTACGGAAATGAGTTGCCGATGGCTAGCCGAGTAATAGCGACCTAAGGAGAAGTGTTTCCAATTTGGAGTTGCAGTCATGGAGAAGTGTCTGCAATTTGACACTGACACCGTCACCGACACATAGTCAACTACTTGAGCATCTGCAGTCGTTCAACAGCATATGAGCACTTGCGTTTAACAATAAATGACAATCAACATTTCCGGTTTGTTGGTCGAACCGAAGACAACCACGCCATGCAGAAGCATCTCCAATTTCACCGCGCCACTGTTCGACAGGTTATGCCAATATTGACACCGACACAGACACACCTTTCCTTACGCACGCACACACTCGACTACTCGAGCATCCGCCACTGTACAACAGTTTACCAGCACTGGTGCGTTAAAAAAGGACACCACAATGAACACTTCTGCTTCGATTGTCGAGCGTCACTCAACATCGCAACGGACAAGAGTCTGGAACTCCGACACCGACACTGACCGCGGAACCCATGATTGGGATCGAGATGCTGCATACGGGAATCAACCATGCACTAGTTGGTTGGAACAGCACATTTGACACGGTACAGAACAAGTACTGCAGGTTTGAACATGTTTTCCAACATGATCACAATACAACAGGACAGTGAATTACCTTTGAAGGAGTGGTTGACTGGAAGTCAAGACAGTAGAAGCGGACTCCACAATCGACTACTGAGCTTAGGATTACGCATATGATTGGCGACTCCATTTGCATGAGCGGGAGAATCGTTGTTTGGGCAGAGCTCACGGTGTGGCATAGTTCAACTTCTGTCTTCTGCCTTCCATCATCTGTCATCTGTCATCTGTCTTCTGTTTGTTTTCTGTCTGTGTTTCAATGGCTTAGTATTTGACGGACATGATAACACCCTGGAGGAGTGTTAGACTGAGTCTTTGTAGAGTTCATCATCACACAGCTATGGGTTAGGGCTAGCAGCTACTATATAGGCTATGTGTCATCTTAGACTTAGACTCAATCAATCAATCGTCTCGACAAGTTCATCATCACACAATTCTGGCGTCCTTCTTGTCCCAGAGAATCAGTCCTGAGGTGTCGATTGCAAAGATGATCATTCGTTCAGGTAATCCCTGTGGGACCCTTGCTTCTGCAGGGTGTCTCGTCATGGCACTACCCTGGAGTCTCATTTCAACTGGCCTTTCAGACACAATACTTCGCCTCCATCAAATGTGATCTGCATCTATATTCATGGTCTTCATTTCATTGACCAGCCTTTGTTTTTCAATGCTTGGCGATTCTGGCATGATATCCATCAGATGCTCACCAGTGATGTGGCCATCCATCCATGTTGCTTGCGCTCTGTTTACCATCATGGCTGCTGCACCAATTACAGACCACCTTATTCTGTTGCAGCACTGTCCATCTCTCAGTAGTTCCCATTGTTTGGCATCATGTGATAGCAGTTCCATAACTACCTGCACAACGACCTGTCCCATGGAGCCGAGTAGTGACATTGAGTGGTACACTTTTTGCTTTGTACAATTGGCTTTACCAGGTTTCAGAATTACAACTCCACTGGCTCCGATCCAGAGTGCTGGATACAATACTGTGAACACTACAGCTGTTGGGAGACCGACGATTCTCTCTTCATCTGATTTCCCAAGCAGGCAAATAACGCCAACGGTTACTTTGTCTGGGGCTGGTGTCCTTTTGACTGAATCGGAGTGAAGGGTCCACTGGACTGCATTTTTGGAAACTTTTGTGGGCACACTACTGGCTGGTGGTAGCTCATAGTACTGGTCATCATCATTTGGATGGAATGCTTCCAGCCTCAGCATCTCCTCCTTTTCTATTGTGGTGTTGGCTTGTTTGCCCTCTCTGGTCTTCAGAGCCTCCAGTATCCTGGCTGTCTGAGATTTGACACATTTTGCTGCTCTCCAGATATCAGCTCCTTGGAGGATCTGCATGTTATCGCTCCACATGTAGCGTTTCGATTACCACATAGGTTTCTGCAGCTGCGCTTTCGCTTGGGCAGCTCCCTCTGAAAGTCATCCACATTGCCTTCATTCTTGCTGTAGTGTCTTGTTCATGCCTTGCTGTCGCTGTTCCACCACATGTTTGACTTTGCACAGTTCTTAATGTTCATTACTGTGGTGCGGAAAACCTCGCTCAGTGATTCCTGATATCACCTGGCTGTCTGCACAACTTCGTCCTCTGGGCATGCAACATTGTGGCATACTCTTTCCTTGGCTAAATCTTTGTATAGCTTCTTGGCTACCTTCCTGTTCTGCTCCAGCATTGCCACCAGAATCCACCTTACTACCCACTCATGGTCTGCCTCCTCTTGTGTATTGGCATCCACCTCCCACTCTACACCCTCCTTGTCACAATCAGTCATGTGGTTATCAGCTAGTATTGCCCATTGTCCTGTTGGTCTATATGGCAAGATTAAATTGTTAATCAAATTTCCTTTGAGGTATTCTCTTTCCAATAGTTGGTAGCCCAGTTGTCATTGCAAATTTCGATTCCATTCTGCTGTATGATATTCTCCCAGAAGATGGCGTCCTGTCGCACAGTGCACCTTGCATCCCATTCTGTACTGTGGGTATTGACGTCTCCAGCAAGCACAGTGCAGTCTTGCTGAATGATTCACCACCATCTTAGTTTCCAGCATGGTCTCTCTCTTCGCTGTGTCTCTTTTTGACCATAGACATTGACAATCCTTATAACTTTCTCTCCTCTTGTTCCAACATCAGTGATCATGACAATGTCATAACCACCCTTGGTGAAATCAGTCTGTTTGTGGACTGCCAGGCAGCTTCCCTTGCACTCTGCCATCCAAGCTCTATTTCAGTTTCATATTTCATTTGATGTGTGGCTAATTTTGAATTCTCTTTTTGTTGTGGTGGCTCTTGCAACGATGCTATTTCCAACCATCATTACACCCCTGACTACAGTGCCACTATTGTCCACTTGTATGACATGGCACAGTTGTGCTCAATTCCTCTAATCATGGGAACTGGCAGCTCCAATTTCGGTCTCTCCAGCAGTCTCAGTCATCGTCACTTCTTTCTCCTTCTCTGCCACCTCCCCTTTCCCTATATTGATGGACTTCTTGTTGGCCATGGGCTTCCCTACCTATTGGCTGATGTTACTCGCCTGGCTGATGCCGAGCACTGTTCTGTCAGCACTGCATCCTCCCCTGATCTCTCATCCTTTCGTTTGCAATCTGCTTCATTGTCGCACCATTCAGATGGCCTTGGGGTTCTTGCCACACTGTCCGCTAAATGCAACATCATTCCCATCACATTTCCGGCAGGATTGCCGACTGCAGCTGAACAATGGCCCATGTTTCGATACACATCCAACTACATGGTATCTTGTTCGCCGGATCGGTCGATTCTGGTTCAGTCGTCGCACTTTGGCTGGGGGTTGTTGCATTTGGGTTTGATGTGGCCCCACCCATACTAGAGCTCAAGTATGTCTCTGTGCTACCTTCATCCCCCTCACAACCAAGACCACCTATGATGTGGCAAATTTCACTTATTTCTTCCCTGTCCTTGACTGTGCCGAGGTTTGACAGCCATTTCACTCGAGCAGGGATTATCACTATTTTGTTTTCTGTCTGAATCTCCACCGTTCTCTTCCGTAGTCCTTCAGAGCCCTTGCCTATGTAACTCACTCCAAGGACAGTGTGGATCTTCAGCATCTCCCATGACCTGTATCCCTACACATCAATGGTTTCTTTTCCCACTGCTCTTGCTGCTTTGATGTTGATGTCTTGGTACTGGAGAGCCACCTCAGCAGTTATAGTTTACTGAGGGGTTGAAGTTATTGTGCCCTAGGTATTCCGTGTCATGTTCATGACCCAAAGATGTGCCAGAGCAGTGTGTTGGAATAACAACTGGTTGACCACCGACATTCTTTCCACATCCATCTTATTGTATTGAGTGATGCGCTCATCCCTCCCCAACACCAGCTGTCCGTGTGCTGAACTACAGCCAGATGTTGGGGCCTGGCTACTGGACTGTGGACTGGGGCACGATCACTAGTGTCGGAGTTCTCCACTGGCTCCAAGATGGGACAGTGTCACACCATGCGGTCAGAGTAGATTTCGTGAGTGCTGTTGCCATTGTATTGTTAGCGATGAGTGCAGTGAACATGCCAGCAGTCCAGGTTCTGATCTCAACAATGGCTCAGTTCAGATCTGGACCAATCCAAACACTTGAGCCACATCCACTTGGGGGGCCAAAGAAGTATCCGTACCTGTCAACCAGCAGCATTTTCAGGGTTTGCCTAGACCCATATGTTCCAATCTCTGGTTCTGGTGTTCCAGTATTTCTGTTTATGGTCGCATTAAGAAATCCAACTGTTAAACACAAATTGTTGACTTTGGTATGTCATTATCAAATGTGAGGTATTCACCACATCTATTTTGCTAAAACAGGGGAACATGCTTCCTGCCTCATCCAGAAATGGAGAGTCCGTGGAGTGGCAATGATGTTTGGTCTTCCATCTTCAGTAATCTGAGCAGTGATTGATTGCAGACGTTCATGAAAAAAGTATTGGCGACATTTATATGTAAAAAGAGAAAGCAACAAGCTCCATGCCCCATTCTGAAAATTAGTGTCAACTGAGTGTCACTGATTTCTGGTCTTGTAAGTCAGGTAATTGATCAGAGACTTGCTCATTGTAATACATAATGACACTATTGGTAGCCTTTATTGGCAGAAATGCTAGCAACGACATGGCTAGTATCTGCTAAAAATGTGTGTCAGTGGAGCATCACGAATGTTTGGATCTGTAAGTCACTTTTAAAAAAAGTGATATGGTTATTGCTATGCATAATCAATGTATTGGCCGCCTTTATAGACAAAAGAAACAGCGACAGACTCAATGCCGCAGCTTGAAAATGAGTGTCAATGAAGCGTCAACAATTTTTGGCCTTTTAAGTCAGGTAATTAAAGAGTGATTTGGTCATTGTTAGACATAATCAATGTATTGGCCTCCTGTATATTCAATAGACAAGGCGATATGGTCTCTACCTCATCAGTAAAATCAGCGTCAATGGAGCATCAACATTCTTTACCGACATGTCATGGTTAATCAAAGTGCCATATGGCCATTATTGTGTATTTCAGATGTTTTGACCAGTTTTATAGGCTAAAACACTCATGAACACAGAGTTGCAGCTTGGAATAGGAAGTAAGTTGTTATGGGCTGGGAGGCAGTTGCAGGAATATCTATTGCATTTCTGCCTCAAAAAGCTGCGTCAAAACGCTGCCAACTTTTTGTCCATAGATGACTGTAATTGAGCGCCACTTAGATTACTCAAGATGGAAGACCAAAAATCAGTGACACTCCGTGGATGCTCATTGGCAAGATGGGACATGGAGCATGACCCTTACATTTTTGCATATAAAGGCAGCCAATAGTTTGATTATGTATAACAATGACCAAATAACTTTTGAATTACCAGAATTACAAGGCCAAAAATAGTTGATGTACTGTTAATGTTCATTTTTACAAGATTGGAGTATTGTCATTTCTGGCATTGTTACACATAAAATTGGCCAATACTTTGATTTTTGCATAACAATAACCAAGTCACTGTTCAGTTCCTTGACTTACAGGACATACAATCATTGACACTCCAGTGACCTTCATTTCGCCATGGGCATATTCACAATCAACAATCATTTCTTTGTTATACTATTTCATTAGTCGTGTTTTATCAGCCTTTCTATCATCTTCCTGTACTTTCTCCTTGATCACAACATTGTTCCCTAATTACACATATATATATATGCTTTCAGATATACTTTAAAGTTTTCGCTTATTGTAGATAATAATGCTTGAATATATTGTATTCCTTTGGATCGATGTTTGTCTTCACTTTCAGGTTCCCTCAATAGGCTCCTCTTGTCTGCAAAATGGATGTCATCCCTATTACCACTCAGCAGATAGTGTACTAACCAGTGGATATTTCTTCATCAGTCAGCAAATTGGGCATCAAATCAAAATCTCCAATGGGATACTTGGCATTGGCATCAAGATTGAATCATTGAGCGTTTGGCAGTGGCGTACATAGTTACACATATCTGGGCATCACAGATATCATTTGTGAAGGTTCAGCTTCTTCATTGATACCGGATGGTGCAGGTGGCGTGCTGGGCTGAGGTGGTGTTGGTTCTGCTGTAGGTAGTGTTAGCGACGGTTCCAGACCGTCACTTCAGGTCCAGGTCTGGGTCCAAACCAAACCGTTGCCAAATTGGAGGTCCGGGTCTTCAATGAACCCGAATTGCCCACTGGGGTACGGTTCCATGCGAAACTCCCTACCCGTCTGAATTGGACGGGTTGTCAGTGGGTCGCCGAGTGGGTCCATCCATAGATTCATATAAGCCTTTTGAATTTGCAGTGTGTTAATAGTATCTTATCAAAATCGCGTTTTCAGCAAGCAACAATGTGCTTTTGCTTGATGAGCAGTTTGCAATATCGAGTTATTTAGTATCTGTATTTCACCTTCGATATATGGTATTTTGGCCCAGCAAGGCGGTCAACAATACAGTTATGCACGCGAAGATCCGCATGATGCCTTGATTAAGAAATATGCAAGTCCTAAAACTGTTGACGCTCCGTTGACACTCATTTTCAGGATGCCGCAGGGAGCATGTCGCAGTTGTTTTTGCCAGTAAAGGCTGCCAATATCTCATAAATCGATATCCAAAACCAATCGGAACATAACGTACTCCAGATGCAAAGCTAAAAATCGTTGACGCTCCGTTGACGCTCATGCTAAGAATGGGGCGATGACCGTGTTGCTATCTCTTTTGCCAATAAAAGCGGCCAATAAGTCCGTTATGCATAACAACGACCAAGTCACTGGTGAATCACCGTACTTACAACACCACAAATTGTTGACGTTCCGTTGACGCTCCTGCTAAGAATGGGGCAGTGACCATGTTGCTATCTCTTTTGCCAATAAAAGCGGCCAATACGTCCGGTATGCATAATGACGACCAAGTCACTGGTGAATTACCATACTTACAAGACCACAAATCGTTGACAGTCTGTTGACTCACATGCTACTAATGGGGCAGTGACCGTGTTGCTATCCCTTTTCCCAATAAAAGCGGCCAATACGTCCGTTATGCATAACAATGACCAAGTCACTTGTGAATTACTGTACTTACAAGACCACAAATCATTGACGCTCCGTTGACGCTCATGCGAAAAATGGGGTGGTGACCATGTTGCTATCTGTTTTGCCAATAAAAGCGGCCAATACATCCATTATGCATAGCAATGACCAAGTCACTTGTGAATTACCATACTTACAAGACCACAAATCGTTGACACTTATTTTAATGTATTGTCCATTCAACATCTGCTGCCGTTGATAGTTGCTTTCATCCCGATTTGACTGTATCGGTTGTCGTTCTGCCTGATTGTGACTCGGCCCTGTGGCAAAGCCGAGCGGCGTAACTATGTTGCACTGTTCACTCTCACACGACTAAAAATGATGTATCATGCCAAAAGATTCATTGCGCCTGCTATACATCAATTTATGACGCGATATTCACAAGCTACTTCTTACCATTCGCCCATAATATATCTCTAACTGAACCTCTCGGTCAAGCTACATAAAGCTGGTGAACCATTGACAGATTCAGTCCTACTTTATCTTCCCTGCTTTATTTCTCCGCGTTTCAACTGCATTGACCGTCACTAACACCTTTTCAGCCTGTCTCTTTGACTTGCGTGTCGGCCACACCAATCCGGGCACATTTGGCGCGGCGCTCACATCCTGCTGCTCTGGGGATTCCGAATCCTCGATGCCATTGTTTTGCTCTATATCAGATTCATCGTCTGCTGCGCAATCATCTTCGCTGTCATTTGGAGTGGTAATCATTGAGATTTGGATTAATTTGTCCCCAGTTCTTTGGTGCTTCAGGCGGCGAATTCAAATAGAGCCTGGCGGCGGTCAAAAACCGGGCTGCGCGATCGCTTCGTCCGGGGGTCGTCTCAGCCACATGGTTAGGTATTGAGAATTCGTCATCATCGCTGGACGAATCATATTGAGCAAAGGATAATTGGTAGGTCCCTGAAGCCCTTGCGGAGGGGACGAGATTGCTGCTCGGTACCGTTTCGAGTTTATTGACCAGCACACGTCGATGTTTGGCGCAGTATTCATTCTCCACATACTTCAGAAAGGCCTCGTGGTATTGTGTTGGGTAGGATGTCTCGTCCTCGGGATTAATATCCATTCCCTTGTCCCACTTTCTAAACGATTGCAACTTGCGGAAAGGATCGAGGATCTGTGCGGAAATAAGAAGCATGCCCGTCATTGGAGTCACTTCAGTGTAGTATTTGGAAAGCTTCTGTCGAGCTAACTTCACCCCAAAGAACAAGTCTTCCTTCCATTGACTCTTCTTCTTGGCCAAAACTTGCATCACGCCATCCATGTGATCGAACATGTCATTGTATACTTTGATAACATGATGCAATGTGACTGTATGCCTCTTCAACATCCAAAGGGTCCAATATCAAAATGGCCTCAATACTTCCATGACATACTTGACAATCGTCCATTCATCCTGAGTTGTGAATAGTGGCCAGTATTCACTGTATTTTGGGTTTTGAAGCCATTTGCGTCTGAATTCCCGTAAACGGTAGGCGCGCTCGAGCAACTCCAGTGTAGAGTTCCAACGTGTCTTCACATCCATAATCAGATGTACTGCAATGCGGACTTTGGCTTTTTGACAGTCAATGAACCCGTTTCGGCAACCAGGTGTTAGCGTAATTAATAGAGCAAGCATTTTCTGCAATATGAAGGTGATCTTCAGGACTTTCAAAATATCATGAAATACGTACATTCTCAATTATCTTTCCTAAACCTGGTTTCATGGCCGACACCTTATTGATTCTAGCATTGCTCCCTTTTCGAAGTCTTTGACTCTTCCCAACGTCTATGCTTTCATTCTTTCCAAATTGCTGATCACACTCATGGGCTTCCCAAGACTTGGTGTGGCCTTTCACACCGAGACTGCTCATGAATGCACCTAAAGCGAGCTGTATGATGTGCGCCATGCATGGTATATGGTTCCTCAATGCCGGCCACTCGATTCCAGAGGCCACAAGTGTTGATTGCAGCTTGCGTGTCATCGAGTAATTTGAGGAAGCAGTATCAGTTGTAATACCAAACAAACGGCCGTCGGTAAGCTCAAAACGATCAAACACGTTCTTCCAATGTACGGCTAGCCTTGCTCCAGTATGTTGGCCCTTGCCCTATCATCCTTAATTAGGTTTCGAAATGGGAATAGAACAGGCCATCAACCTCATCGAAAGCGAGTTCAACTTCACGCAATGCCCATTTTCGATCCATATCGTAAGGAATGACCGACGTTATGGCCAATTTGTTTGTTGATGTCCATCTGTCCAAAGCTAAACTCACTTTACTTTGTACCAGCAATTGCTTCTTAATTGCATCCACTGTCAGGGCATATTCCCTCCGGCAAATGTTACTAAGAGTCGTAGAAGACGGCAGCACTAGGTCATCGCGTAATGCCTTCTATGTTTGCCGTAGCTCAAGATTTGATATAGTGTTCCATGGAATATCTGCCAAAACAAATCCTAACATCAGGTAGTGATTGCACGTGTTTTGGTTGAATTTGGAAGTCTCAAAGTCCATAGCTGCCAGTTTGGAACGTTTTGTCTGTCATTTCGGTCAATATGGATTAAACTGGATATCAAGTACGATTTTCCTCTGCAAACTTACTATTGTGATTCCTCAACTTCCTTGCCTCTTCAAAATGGCCAAACCTGTTTCATCGACCGTCGAACAAGTCAATTCAGTGAACTCTGACTCTGTTAATTTGTGTAACTTTGCGATGTGAGCTTTTGCCAGCAACTGTTTCCCCAATGAGCTTGTCCCATGTTCTGATAGATGGCGAAGAGCTTGATGGCAAACGATACTTATGATGCCAGTGCTGCCGGACTCGTCAATTCCACAGTGTAAATAGAATCGCCACGAAGGCGCATGTCAAGAAGCATTCCAAGCAATAGGCCACTTCGAGCCTACATTCATTGAAGCCGACCATGCATCGAAAATGACTAGCAAAGTAAGGTCGCTCAAATCGCAAATAAAGACACGTTCATTTTTGAAAGAGATCATACCCTCGAACAATGAGGTGTTCAAAGATTCTGTATCGGACATGGCAAGAGAAATTAGGAAGCTGGGTATTACAACTCGAAAGACTGCCAAAAATAATGATACAGTGAAGCAGACTGCGGGTTCTTAAATATTGACTCTACAGCTACAAGGAAAATAATCAGATCAGTAAGACATTGCATGCATATTTGTGAAGCTAAATACAAGAACGTATTGCAATGACTGACTGCGTAAAACTCCATTTAGGCACAGCATCATGCAGTGTATTTTTGCGTAGCATTTGGAGCCTTGACGCACTGTGGGAGCTCAATTGTAGGAGGCGGACGCGATATGGTCACTTACATTTTTGCCAATAAAGGCTACCGATAGGTTCATTGTGGTTTATCTGCATTCCATTCCGGTAAGATTATCCAAAATGCCAGCGCAAAAATCGTTGATGCTCCATTGACGCTCATTTTGGGACATGGTTACGATCTTGTCCTACGTATATTTGCCTAGAAAGGCGGCCAATAGTGTGATTATGGATCATTGTAGTCGCACAGCCCCTTGATTTTGTAAGATAGAAGGCCTCAAATCGTTGACAATCATTTTTATGGCATACTGACGATGTCGTCAAAAGCATTTTTGCCTAGATAGACGGCCGATAGTCCGATTATGTGTTAATGTCGCCGCACTGCCCATGAATTGTCCAAGATGCATGGCCAAAAGTCGTTGACGCTCCATTGACGTTCCTTCTTAGGAGATAGTAGCGGTGTCTTCGCAACGGTTTTCGCATAGAAAGGCAGCCAATAATCTGATTATGGCCCAATGTCGCCGGAAACTCCTAGGATTCTCCATGATACAAGCCTAAAAGCCATTGACGCTCCGTTGACGCTGATTGTCAGGACATAGTTGCGGTGTCATCGCAACCATTTTCGGCTAGAAAGGCAGCCGATAATCTGATTATGGCACAATGTCGCAGGAACGCTCTAGGATTCTCCATGATACAAGGCTAAAAGTCGTTGAAGCTCCGTTGACGCTCATTTTAGGACATAGTAGCGATGTTCTTTCAAGAGTTTTTGCCTAGAAAGGCGGCCGATAGCGCGATTATGGAGTAACGTCGCCACACAGCTCACGCATATTCCAAGATACACGGCCAACAGTCATTGATGCTCTGTTGACGCTCATTTTTGGGACATAGTTGAAATGTTGCTACCACCATTGTTGTATTGAAAGGCGGCCAATAGTTCGACTATAACTTACTGTACCCACACAGCCTACTGGATGTTTTATGACGCAATGCCAAACATCATTGACGCTCCGTTGACACTTATTTTTAGGATGTGGCAATGAGCGAGTCATTTGCTTTTTTCCCAACAACGCAAACTTATACATTCACTTCGGACCGATATGACAATGCAGCCCATTGATTGCCGAATCTGTATGACTTAGAATTGTTAACACTCTGTCGACGCTCACATTAATCACATCGAAACAGCCTTTGTACACTCAAAAATTGTATGCAACCAATCATATGCGCATTTTTGACATCCAATATTACATTTGTATGTATTATTGTTTGCATCCAGGAGTTTTGTTACCTTTCAATTTCTAATCAACTGCTATCTACGCTATCTGAGTGAGAAATGACGTGGCCTGTCACATTCTCGCACTTTCGGCCGGCAATTGATGGCATGTAGATCATTTCACTAGTTTGTAGTAAATATAGCTCGACTTCCTCACCATTTTTTATCCAGCTCCTTTTCCTCAATTTCCATGATGTACCACAAGCAATTTCAAATATCTCAACCATGTGCACCAGGTCTGTGCGGCGAGTTATGCAGTTGGATACATGGATGAATTCAGCATGATGGTTGTCATTCAGATCGATTCGTCGTGCGCACTGACCGCTCTTTCTATGACATGTATGACATCACTCACTTAAATTTAGTTAGTATATTTCGTCACTAATATTGCTTTTGCTATGTCGCTTAACAGTCACAGGCAAAAGAAAACTGAACATTTGGGCCATCTTACAGTGCGATTTGGATTGTACAACATTCACGTGGTGCGTTCAACCCTTGCACATGCACAGACGAATTATCATGTCTCACAATTTGGTCACTGAAATCAAGAAATAGCTGACAAAGAGCAAAAGTAATAAACACCTTGTGTTTCACGGCCATTAGACGTCAAGAATTATACTTTGCATATCGATTCTTCCGCAGACACAGGAGCTGTTACCATCTCTTCGTCGGAATCCGATACCTATATGGTAATTAGCGGGAGGCTATATGCATGGGTAAAAGCATACTGGTTCAACTGGCTTCGCTTTCAGTAATGTGGATGAATCGGGCTCCGCAGCTGGCTCACCATTCAGTAAGCTCGATTTTGACTGCGGCTTCACCGAACCTAGCCTGATATGCCTACTTTCTGGTCGAGAAGTCCCTTGCGGCCTTTGAGATATCCCGGGGATGATGTCAAGACTCTCCATAGGCTCTCCAAATGTTGTCGGCGGAGGTGCCGGAGCGTCATAATTCGTTTGCGGCTGAATGACTGCCGGAACCCTCAATTCAGATGTGCCATACTTCTTATCTCGTTCGCGGAAGCAGTCATCTGCATCCTCCCATCCGGGTTGAGTCAGTTGGTCGAGCTTCATCTGCTTCTGCCGAAAGCTCTCCATGAACAGCTGTACCGTTTTGGTGATTGTGCCCATCACCCAGCCAGGTTCGTCATCATCGCTCAGCTTGCCCTGCTCAGTCTCTTCATCATCCTCGTCTTCCCCATTCTCCCCATTGTCGGAACTTGGAAGATTACTCAGACTGTCTCCAATCGCAACCAGCATCTCCTCAAACGTCTTTTCGGGCTCTCTGGACGTCAATCCCGCGATTTCAGCATGCATCATATCATCCTGCTCTTGTTGAACCGCTGCCTCTGCATCTTCAACTCGCTTTCTTGCCCCAGCTGTTTCTCTCTCAACATAATCCTCAATCCATTTCTCTTTCTCTTCATTGCTTAAGAAGTGCGTTTCTCGTCGCTTTTCCGCCGCAAGCTTCTTTTTGGATCTCAAGCTGCTCAATGGCCCAAGGGCTCGGATTGTCTCTGCCTCCAACCCACTCTTGCCTTCATTCACTTTATGACATCGTTGGGTTGACCGCTTTGTCGATTTACCGTATCTGTCTGCCGGGAGTGGCGAAAAGTTCTTTTTTGGAGCATTAACCATTGTAGTTTGTGTTGACTTTGTTGTTGGGCGAGATGTTGGATGTTGCAAGTTAAGGACAATATGGAGGCAAGTTACATCTTTTATGTCAAGGTTGGTACGTTTACTCATCTTGAACAAAGCAAAATCTCCCTCTCGACTGTCAAGAAATCAGGAATACAGATGCTAACTGTACGATATGACATGATTGTTAGCGTCATTTTCATGTAATATCCCGGGGATTATTTGAGACAAACATCAGCAGACATCATTTCCCTTGAACTGCATTCTATTAATATCTAGCAATTGAGTGATTCTGGGGGTCTTACACCGTAATTCACCACTGGTAACAAACAAACAATATCAGACCGAATCTTTGCAAATTTGCTGGGCGGTGGGAAACCCCTGCAACTTGAAGGCATACTCAGTAGGATTCATCTTGAGCGTAACGATCATCTTGGCTGCTACTTATTCCATTCTGACATGAAGCTAACTATATAGTCCTCAGGGCTTCCCACTTCCTCTCGTTATCATCTTCCTCTCCTATTCCACACCATCACATCATGGATACACAACCACCTCTGCCAGGTGAGAGCGGATCAAATACCGGCAAATTGGCAGGCGCTACATCAAATAAGGAAATTCTTGGCACACAACAAGAGCGCAGACACAAGTTAGTTCACCGCGACGCTGCCAATGCAGCCACCAAACATATGACCCAGGATGCACACTTAAAAATTGTCCGCAAGACTGGCAGCAGGAAAAATAAGAAGCAGCATGCGGTGGGATGTGAGAATATCCGTATCGGGGCAATAGGGGGTGAATTAACTGTATAATGTACAGCGGGTGTCCGTAGAGAGCTACGTAACGAATTAATTACTGCCCGAAATGGGAAACATCCATGGTCGACAAAGACATTTGTCCGCACAGTCCGTGAAATCGAACATCATGATGTTGTCAGCTCTGGGATTTTTGCAGATAAATTTCCTGATAAGCATCCCCGAGAGTGGACGAAACAGGCATTAATCACATTAGAGGAGGCTACGGAAGCGTATATGGTAGAGGTAACAGCCGAATTTCATTGTGAGAAGCAGCAACTAATGGCTTGTAGGATTTCAACATGTCTGCAACTATGGCAAGGCAAGGAGGTTGGGTACAGCTGGAACAGTCCGACATGCGCCTGGTGTTGAATATGTCCAAAATGGCCAACGAAGGCTTTTCGCACACCGTAATAGAGGAAACGAAATATCTTATTAAGAAACCACGTGCCGAGGTCCGAGAAGAGAAGATGCGGGGTTTTGAGTTTTCTGGGCATAACAAGGTGAAGGCTGCGATACAAAGACACCCGGCAATGCTTCGTCAAAACCAAACGTCCGGCTGCCTTCCTTGCCAAAATGGCACCGCAAAAAATCCGCAGACACGCTGGAGACGCAAAGGAACAGGTGCACCTCCACCCACCCAATGCCGAGTGCGGACTCTAGAGCTGACTCCAGATCCGCCCGGCACGCCACCCGCAACACCCACCCCAACCGGTGACACTTCCCGAGCTCAACCTTCTGAAATTGTCAATTTACTGGCCGGATATACATATTCGCATACAGCTCTTCCCTGTGCGGAATTTTTCAATCATGATGAGAATACCCAGCACGATACCGATTTTGATCCAGATATGCTGACTGATGAAGGTTAGTGCACTATCTGTTGCGTGGTAATGCGGCTATCATTGATTTTGAAGACAAAAGCAGCGGATTGAGCGATCCTGCAACTGATGACGAGCAGTAACCGAAAGACACGTGAATTTGGAGATTATTATTATCTATATCTATGTATTATTAAAGCACAACATAGTGATCAAGAAGAAAGTAAATGAAAATGCCAGAAAGGCAGCCAAAACAATGTGAATGATGGACTGTGACAAATTGATTGATTGTATATTGTGGATACAGCCATGGCAAAACGAGCGTCAACGGAGAGTGAATGATTCTTGGTCATGCATCCTGGGGAATCACACCTCCGATAGGTTGTACTTAGTTATAAAGGTATTTTTGCTGGCCTTTATAGGCAAAACAGATTGCAATACCCTCCCTGCCCGATCATGAAAATGAGCATCAACGGAGTGTGAACGATTTCTGGTCATGCATCTTGGGAAATCACACCTCCGATAGGTTGTAGGAAGTCATAAAGTAATTTTTGCCTGTCTTTATTGGCAAAACAGATTGCTGTACCCTGCCTGCCCCATCATGAAAATGAGTGTCAACGGAGCGTCACCGATTTTTGGTCATACGTCCTGGGAAATCACACCTCCGATAGGTTGTACTTAGTCATAAAGGAATTTTCGTCTGCCTTTATAGGCAAAACAGATAGCAATACCCTCCCTGCCCCATCATGAAAATGAGCGTCAACAGAGCGTCAACGATTTTTGGTCATGCATCTTGGGAAATCAAACCTCCGATAGGTTGTAGTAAGTCATAAAGTAATTTTTGCCTGCCTTTATAGGCAAAACAGATTGCAATACCCTCCCTGCCCCATCATGAAAATGAGTGTCAACGGAGAGTCAACGATTTTTGGTTATGCGTCCTGGGAAATCACACCTTCCATATGTTGTAGCCAGCCATAAAGGAATTTTTGGCTTCCTTTCTAGGCAAAACAGAGTGCAATACCCTCCCTGCCCCATCATGAAAATGAGCGTCAACAGAGCGTCAACAATTGTTGGTCAGGTATCATGGGTAATCTGCAGGGCGACAGGTTGCACATTGTCATAAACTGATTATTGGCTGCCTTTATAGGCAAAAATGAAAGTGAAACGCTTCCTGCCCCATCTTCAAAATGCGCGTCAAAATGAGCTTCAACAGAGTGTCAACGATAGTTGGCGTTCGATCATGGTTAGTCACAGCGCGATGTGCCGGTTATTGTCTACATACATCGTTTTGACTGTTATTATATGCTAAAAGGCTCAAGAATAGTTAGTGGTAGCTATGTAAATGAAATAAGTTGTTACTGTCCCGGAGGATGTGGCTAGAACATACTGTACATATCTGCCTATAAAGTCTGCCATATCCTTCTTTATGGATGCTTGTGATCAAGCATCACTCATATTATCAAAGATGCAAGACCAAATATCGTTGACGCTGTGTTGACGCTCGTTTTCAGGATGTCGTTGGGCGCGTGAGTATTCTTGTTTTGCGCATCAAGGCGGCTACTACGTCGAAAATGAAGCATGCAGTACCAATGTCAATATTTTACGATTCACAGTAGCATATCTGAATGCGACAGTAAATGTGAAACCCGAAACGCAGAACCGGAGATTGGAACCGACGGGTCTAGCAAAACCAGGCAAAACCCGGAGGTTGACGGGTACGGGTCCAGGTTTGGCCCGCCAATAGTCAGCAGGTCGGTATTTTGGCCGGGTCGGGAACAGAACTGACCAGTTTTTGCGGTCCAAATCTGGACCGCTGGCAGGTTACCCGGACCCGTTGCTAACACTAGGTGTAGGAGCACCCAATCCTTCGTCTCTCCAGCGTGTATGTGGATTCTGTGCTGTACCATATGGACAAGAAAGGCAGCTATCTGCTTGATATTCTGAAACCATCGCCGGGTGGCAATCTTGCACAGCCTTCAGCATTCTATGCCCTCGAAATACAAGTTCCCACTTCTTCTCTTCTTTGACTTCCCCATGAGGTTTCTTGATGAAGTGTTGCATTTTCTCTATTCCTGCATGTGAAAACTCTCCTTGAGCCTTATTGGCCATATTTGAGGAAAGGCACATGTTGGACTATTCCAGCTGTACCCGACCTCCTTGCCTTGCCATAATGGTAGACATGTTGAATATTTACAAGAAATTAGTTGCAACTTCCAAATATGAGATTCGGCTATTACCTGGACCATATACCCATACATGGCCTCATCTATGCTGTGTACAGCCTGTATGGTACACCTCCGGGGATGCTGGTTACGAAATTGGTTCTGTCAAATGCCTGAATAGACTCCATCACGATGTTCGATTTCACAGACTGTTCAAACAAATGCTTGGGTGGAGTATGGAGATTTCCCATCATGGGCAGCTACAAATTGGTCATGTCGCTCTCTACTTACACTAGCTTTACATTATATAGTTTGTTGATGACCATCTGCCTCAATATCAATTCACTGACATCCTATTGCATATAGCATCTTAGTCCTGATACATTCGTGTTTGTGGACTATAGTTAACTGTGTGTTCTGGTTCAAATGCTCAGTGGCCGCTTTGCAGGGTCACGGTGAATGGCCAGGTGTCTGCACAGTTGCTGTGTCTCTGGGAGTGGCACATTGGATAAAGCATTGATTGTTTGACTTGGAACAGATCCGCTTGTCCCTTGGTAATGTGCTTCTCGATCCATGATTTATTGTTGTAAGGAAGAAGAGGAAGATAATAATGCAACAAAGTGGGATGTCCTGAGGAACATATAGTTAGCTACAAGTCACAATGGTATGAGTACCAGCCAACTCGCACAGTCTACTGAAGACGAATACAACAGTGTATAGCTGATGGTTGCAGTGGATTCCAACAATCCTGCAATTGGCCTTAAGCCAGTCTGATGTTCATTGTTTATTTGCTGCAATCAGTTAACGTGAACGACAGTCGAAATCTCAAGCTTGTAAGATATTAACCTGACATTCTACAATGAAAAAAACATCTGGTGATGTGTTTCTCAAAATATCTGTGGGATTTTACATAAAACAGCTGCTACCAATCAAGTCATATTGTATGGTTAGCATTGCCATTCCCAATGCAGTGTTAGTCAAAATGCAGATATTGCATTGTTCAAGTTGATCAAATGTACCAACCGTAACCTAAAATGCATGGACTGCCTCCATGTAGTCCATATTTTGCAACATGCAAAATCTTGCCAATCCACAAAGTCAACACAAAATACAATTGTCGATGCTGCAAAAGCGAGAGTATGTCCACATCCACCGGGCAACTTCAGCAAATTGAAAAACCATCTAACCGGACTATGTCATCCAGTGTCCGAATGGATGAGCTGCTTGCGTGCACACTGGGTACGAGCCTGAGGAATAATGTGCAGCTCAGGATCTACAATGAAGCTTGCAGCATAGAACTCACCAGAAATGCACTTGTTATGCCACACTGAGACCGAGAAATCAATCCAGGATTATGTGAATAGAGAAACCACTGTGGCAAGAAAGCCAGTTGATGACGCAGAGGGAGCAATTCAGCAAGCACAGGAAGATATGAGATATGCTGAAACGGTGGGATTGACTAGCAGAAAGCCAAATACAATATGTGAGAAGATGTTGAATGCTATTGGGGACAGTCTGAGCGATCTTGCTATTTTGAACAATGAGGAGGATGGGGACCATGTGGACGATGATGGAGATGTTTCAGAGCCGAACATGCTGGGCGAAGATGACGAATCTGGCTAGGTGATAAGTATGGTATTCAAACAGTCCAGCAACACATAGAAAGATTTCGGTATATAAAGATGAGGTTTAATGAATTGTCATAGCTTGGAAGTGGGGATACAGCCAACAACTTCCGTAAGCATGATGAGAGGTCCTGCATGGCTGAATTGAGTGTTCCAGCGGTCGTTAACTCACTAACTGAGAAGGGTGTAGCCACACCAGCATATACAATATTCAAGGAGCTAATGGCGGCATTTGATACCCTCCACAGAAAAGCGCAATTGCGCCAAGGATATCGCAACCAGGAAGTAGTCACATGAGGCTAGATTCTGGGAAACAACAGTCGCACAAATGCAGAACATCTCTCCCACACGGCACGCTGCCCCATCTGTCACTGATTAGCAAATGGAATCATCTTGAACCCATTAGTATGACCTACACCATCTAGGATCCCTAGCTAATAACCATATAGAAGGCAGCTTCAGATGAACAAATGGTGTCTGCTTGTCTGTCGCCTGAGGAATTGATGAGCATAATGCATATTCTGATGACATATCTCTTTGAAATGCAATTCACATGCCAACATTACTACCTGTCAGCGTCTGCCTGATTTCAGTGTACAAATTATGAGAGACGATAGTTTGTCTTGGCATGTGCAACGATCTGACAGCCTACACATAAGATCTGGACTCGAACCGAAGTTGATAGATGACCAGGAAATGTGATATCCTCTTGCCCGTTATGGTTCAGTGAGAGTTGAAACACTTAATTTGAGACAACAGCTGCATGCAACATTTAAGTTACTAATGTCACAGCTGTCATAGGAGGAGTGGTCAATGCACAATGCGCCACTGTATAATCAACCCCCATCATACTGTATTCCTCCATGAATTCAACTGCAATACTCATTACTCACACCTGTTGCACATGATGGAGAGTGTGAACATTACTAATGGTAGGTCATGGGAATCGAGGTGAACAAGCTGGGTAGGCACAGGTAAGGAACTCCAGCTCTATTGATCTAAAACTATTGAATAGATCAATATGCCGTAAATTGCTGGACAAAAAAACTGGAATTTAACAGGGCTACGTCATCTATCGTATAGATAGCATGTATTGTGGTGGATCGGATATTGAGAGGCCAAGCATGTTTTGGATGCAAATGTGTAGTCATAGAAACCATATATTGGCAGTCGATACAGACTTCATGGCCTTTGGCATATAATGATTAAGCATTCCATGACTGTTTAGATCTGTTTAAGATGTGCATCAACACAGTGTCGACAATTTTAGTCTTACTTTTTGGGCAATCAAAGAGCTGCATATTCGCATCATCCCACTGTGAAATTATTGGTTGTCTTTATAGGTAAAAAAGAAACCGACATGGTTGTTACCCCTTCTTAGCAATCTGTGTCATTGGTACATCAACAATTATTTGTCTTATATCATGGATAATTCAAGGGCTGTGTAACAACATTGACCTATAATCAAAGTATTGGCCACCATTCTAGGCACAGTTGCTAGTGATAATATCACTGCTATCTCCTTAAAATGCGCATCAACAGAGCATCCACGATTTTCGGTCTTATATCTTGAATCATCAAAGGGCTATGCAATGAAAATAACTAAAAAACGAAGTATCCAGTGCCATTCTTGGCAAAATACAAGTGATGACATTGTTAATATATCCAAAAATGTGTGTTAATGGAGCAGTAACAATTTTTAGTCTTGCATTTTGGATTATCCATGGGCTGCGCAACAAAGTTTTCCCATATTCAGAGCATTGGCTACCTTTCTAAGCAAAATAGTAGTGACAAAATCGCTACGATCTCCTAAAAATGCATGTCAATAGTGGATCCACTATTTGTAGTCTTACAACATGGATTATCCAAGCACCATACAACAACATTTACTCATAATCAACGCATTCAGTCCCTGTCTAGAGGAAAACTGCAATGGACAAAACCGCTACTATCTCCTAAAAATGAGTGTCAATGGTGCGTGAACAATTTTTGATGTTGCATCTCGGATCATCCAAGGGCTGTGCAATGATAGTAATCCATATTCAATGTATTAGCCACCTTCATGGGCAAACAACTTAGTGTTGAAATTGCTACCACCTTCTAAAATAAACATCAATGGAGTGTCAATTAGTTTGGGTCTTCAATCTAGGATAACCAACAGGCCGTGCAAGTGCATAACCCTATAATCAAAGTATTACCTGCCATTGAGGTCGAAAATGCTCATGACGATGTTGCTACTGTCTTCTAAAATTAACCATCAACGGAACATCCACAGTTGCTGTGGGAGTTCAACAAGGTACACAGCAAAGGACTACATTCATCATTCCTAAACTGAGTTTTTAACAATCAGGCATTGCGATATGGCCTTGTATATAACATCACAACTATGCGGGCAATGTCTCACAAGTCTTACTTCTCTCTTGGTTATAGCTCTGGAGTCAATATTTTAACAACCAGAGTTCTACATTACAATAAGATATCTTTTAACAGTCTCTCTGATCGAACTACCCAGGTTTCAACTTATTACCGTCATGTAAGATTCATTCGCATCACACACCTTGTTGCTTGATGTTATGATATCATTCAAAAATCACGGTGTCTGTATTTGTGCGTTGAGTGTCCTTACTCTACAATACATATTGGATACTTGGTCGGCATCCATAAATATAGGTTCGAATCATTCAGATACTGGGATTAAATCTAGACATGTGCCTTGGTTGCAATTCTACTTACACTGTGGAATTGGGGTGACTTGCATCCACAGCATCATATGAATCGTTTGTCATCAAGTACTTTCGCATTCATCAAAGCATGGGATTAGCTCAGTGCAGTAATACATACTAATGAAAGTGCACATTGCAAAATTAAACAAATTAACATAGTAGAAAGTTACTGAATTGGCTAGTTCAACAGATAACGAATCAGCGTTGGCCATAATGCAGGGACAAGGAAGTTGAGTTATTCTAATAGTAAGTTCACAAAAGATATTTATATTCAACATTTAGATTATCTTTGTGGTTACTGAGTTGACAGACAAAATGCTCCAAACTGGGATCTGAGGACTTTGTATCTGCTGAATTTCACCAAGACACCTGTAGTCGCTACCACATGGTAGGATTTGTTTGGACTCATATTCCATGGAACACTATATGAAACCTAGACCTACACAGGTCATATAATGTATAATGCAGTGAACTGGTGCCACCAGGCACGAGCACTCTTAGTTACAGTTGCTGGAGTGAATACTCACCGACAGTGAATGCAGTTAAGAAGCAGTTGCCATCATGAAATCAAGTTAGTTTGGCTTTGGACGGGTTGACATCAATAAACAACAAACCCATTAAGTTGGTCAGTGCCTTCAGTTTTGATTGAAACTGGGCATTGCGAGAAGTTGTAGTCTGTTTCAATGAGGTTGATAGTCGATTCATCTCCTATTTCGAAATCCGTCTAAGGATATCAGGTCAGGGATTACCATACTGGAGAAAGGCTAGCCATGCAATTGAAGGAAGTTCTTGATCTTTTTGAGTTTGAGGAGGGCAGTTTCCTTGGCATTACAACTTAGAACACTTCCTCCATTTACACAATGACTCAGAAACTACAATCAACCCTTGAAGACTCTGGAATTGAGTGGCCTACATTGAGAGTCCACATACCATGCGTGGCGTATGCCATTCAGCATGCTTTAGGTGTGTTCATGAGCAGTCTAAGTATAAAAGGCCGCACAAAGTCCTGGAAAGCCCATGAGTACGATAACCAAATTGGAGAGAATACAAGTACAGATATTGGGAATAGTCGAAGACGTTGAAAAGAGAGCAGTGCAGGAATCAACAAGGCGTCGGCCATGAGACCAAGTGTAGCACACCAATTTGATATAGTATATCTTTCAAATAATTTTGAAAAACCGGAAGCTGACCGCCATATAGTAGTAAGTGATGATGGTATTCATTAAACTGATACTGGGTTATCGAAACGTGTTCATTGACTGTCAAAAAGCCAAATTAGAAATCACAGTACCACCAATTGTGGATGTTAGAACACGGTGGATTTGGACACTAGAGTTGCATGAGCGAGCCTACCCATGACCAGCATTTACCCGTATGTGTCTCAAGAATCCAACATGGACTGACTACAGGCCACTATTTACAACAGAGGATGAATGGACCCTTGTGAAGTACATTATGCTAGTCATAAGCCCATTCCAATTCAGGACTCTGTGGATGTCGAAATGGCAAACAGTTACTCCATTCAACATAATTACTCTGTCCGAGAACATTTTCAATCATATGGATGTTGTTATCAATGCTGTTGCTAAAAAGAAAACTCAATAGAAGGATGACTTATACTTCACCGTGAGGTTGGAGCAACAGCAGCTAGGCAAATGCTAATCTAAAGTTACTCCAATTAACATTGTGATTATTATGTCAGCGCAAAGGGTGGATTCTTTCAGTAAGTTACGATCATTTAGGAAGTTGCGACAATGGAACAGGTATTGATCCTGAGGATGAGACTTCTTATACCACCCACTAACAAGCTGCGTTTGTAAAGTATGTGGAGATCAAATTCTATGCCATATATAGACAATTGTTGAGTATCAAACCCGTAAGAATCCCGAGCAAAAGACTCTTCCCCTTTGTAATGGTTGCTTCATCTGGTCTATGTGCCTTTGATGTGTATGATTTGTCCAGTAATGATGAAGAATACATAGCAGCTAAAAATCTGGCTGAAACGACACCAGGATAAAGCGGTCACACATTATGCCTATTGGCCAGCGTACAGCACTGTATGGATTACCCACCTGAATCACCGTAGTATTGGTGGCAAGTGATTCTGAGTCTGACTGATTACCACTCCAACCCCATGGGGATTATGAGAGCATTGTGGATACTGCATATCACCAACCGGTGGCATCAACAATTGGAGACCGACTCAAAGAATACCAATTTCTCCAATGTGATACACAAGATATTCTCTATCATACAACATGTGTAACAGTGGCATGTGCTTGAATATTGGAGTGTCTGCTGGAGTATGCGATGGTGTCCATTGTATCGTGAAATGAGGCATGTTGCATCAACATAAGGTCGACTGACAACTAATGGCAATAACTACAAATGTGGCAAGTTGCATCATAGTTCTTGGCATAGTGATATCCATAATTGCAATCAGCTCAACAATCCTACAGGATGGCTATCATGTCCATGTCAGACAAACAACAGCTAACAAAGCAAAAGAGAACCCAAATAAACATCGTGGATCTGCTCGAAACAAAGGTGCCCAAGAAACTTACTTTCCAACTGCATTTGATGCCATGTCCAGTTCCGATACCATTCCCGTGATCATTGCCGAGTATACCAAGGTCATTTCTAAGGCCATTCCAAATTCCAATGCTGAGACCATGTGTGAGACCATTCCCAAGTCTGATTCTGATTATTCCCACGGAGGCGTACTGCTCCAAGATGGCAGGCTTTACCAGCGGCACTGTGAACCAGTTGGCGAGCATTACAGCAGAAGGTACACAGCTCAAGTCAATCACTCCATCTCCAGCCACGTCTGCAGCAGGTGAGTATAAGGTTGCAACATGTGCAACTGCAGTTCCACAGGAGATTGTGTTATTGATGCTGGCAATCAGTGACTGTGAATCGGAAACATGTGAGGGATACTCGGGATGACGAGCTTGATCAAGTGATGCGAGAGCTGTGTCAGTCTCATGCGGCCTACTCCAAAGGCATAGTATTCAGAATTGGTCATGGACTACACAGTCAACTTATGTTTTCTCATTCTTCAGTCAGCTGGTCATCCAAAGGTACTGACCAGTCCACTTGTCGATGTATAGTCATCAGGGCATCCACTATAATCCGAATTGACATAACACTTAAGTGTGCCTCCTCATTCTCTTCTGAGTGTACTTTCTCCAAGTGCTCCCCAGAGTGCTCCTCAGATTGTTCATCCAAGTGCTCCTCCCAGTGCACCTCCGAGTGCTTCTCTGACTGCTCCTCGAAGTACTCCTACAAGTGCTCCTGCAAGTGCTCCTCCAAGTGCTCCTCTTAATTGCAGTTGCAAGTTCTTGGTTCTGTTAAGGTACCACAACACGGGGTTGAGAGCTACTATATAATCCTTGCTCAGGTTGTGATTTTACTGGCTGATCAGTACGAAGGCACATGCGATATCGGGCTGAGTGGTTGTCATTGCATATATACAGCTTCCAATCATCGATTGGCATATGGTCTGATTGCAGGCATGTTCGTCAGACTTTTTCATTGCCATTTGTTTGGCAACTGGCATGGACTCATCCATTGTGAACTTCGCAATGATTGTCTGAATGGGGCTGTGCTGATAGATATCTATTGTGTGATGCTCCCAATTGTGTTCAATGTTCATACCAAGACAGAAGGAGACGCTCCTGAGATCATGCATGTAGAACATCTTCTAAATCTGATGCATGATCTACCCAATCAAGATCATTTTAGCAATAATCAGGCAATTATCAACATACAGAACAACTGCAGGGATGATGGTACCTTGATCCTCAACCACAAAGAGTCCTCCATTGACATGGGATGCAATGTATCCAATCGCGATCACAAAGTCTGTAAAAGTGCTGTACCAAACTTTGAAGGACGGCTGCAGGCCTTAGAGAGACTTTCTCAAGTAGAGTAAAATTGTCTGCGAAGTCTTTGTAAATCTTGGATCATTGAACAGGCTCCAATTCTGTAGGAAATGAATGCATGCATGTGATGGGTGCATATAGATCTCTTCCTCGATGAAAACTGCCTGGAAAGTTGTGCATACATCTATTTGATAGATCTCGAGATTTTACTTCCCAGGGAATACGACTGCCAGCTTAACACGGCCCAAGCAAGCAGGTGGGGCATACATAGCCTGGTTGTTGATGCCTTCAATTTGGTGAATTCCTCCACAGACTGGCCAGGCCTTGACCCGCTGCACATTGTCTGCTCCACTGTGCATGATCTTGTATACCTAACCACGTTAGAAAGCATTTCTTCTTTCCGGGAGCTCCATGCAATCTCGAATGACATGATGCTGACCAAATGCATCAAAGTCTTCTTTCATCGCTGTATCCCGTGTCTCATTGAGCGGAGATTCAGTTGTAAGACTTGGGATCCTCGATGCCATCCTCATGATTGTCAGGGATTGCAGCTGCAGTGTAGATGGGAATCCTATTAGCGAATTCCTCATCTCTGTGAGCCAAATGGGCAGACTCTGCCAACGTATCATTCCCAGCATGGTGGCGGCGACTACTTGTTGCCTGGCGGCTTCCAGGCATCTCCAAGTGACGTCTCAAGGCCAGCTAGTTCTTGTGACAGCTTCTGTGGCTTTGGAGACTCCGGGGGCGAATAGTCATCCAATGACTCCTCCCTGGGACTTTTGGAACTTATATCACTGGTTGGCAACTTTCCAGCAGGTTTGGGTCCTCCGATGGCATCGTGGTAGAAGTGCTCGTGGAAGATCGCTTCGTCAGAAACAGTCAGTGCGATGTACTGATTACCTTTTATGACTATCACATCACAGGAGTGGTGAAGCGTCTTGGCAAATGCCTTCTATACAAGGAACTGTTTATTGATATGCTCTACCCAACAAATATGCAGGGAGTGGCTCTGTAATCCAGCTTCTTTTGTTTCTCTTCTAGAATGTACACATAGGCCAAGCATGCGAAGACCCAAAGATTCGTCAAACATTCCCTCTGGCGAGTTGAATGCAAGGTGTCATCCAGAGTCATACCAACCACAGAGAGTGTCGGAGTGTGGTTCTTGTGACTGACAGTCACTGACACTGCGAATGTGCAGTACTTCTTTGAATGTCCGGCATGATCCAGCATTAGCGTTAACAACAGGTCCAGGTAACCCGCCAGCAGTCCGGGTTTGGACCAGAAAAACAGTTTGCTTCGGTTTCAAAACCATCCAAATACCTGACAGACTGCTTCTTGCTGGGCCAAACCCGGACCCATACCAATCAAGCCGCGCGTTTTGCCAGGTTTGGCAAGACTCGTCGGTTCCAATCGCCGGTTCCGAGTGTCGGGTTTTTCTATTTATGGTTGCATTCCGATATTCTACTCCTAATCGCAAAATGTTAACTTTTTTACATTGTTGTCCGTTTCTGATGTATTAGCCACCTTTATAATCAGAAACACAAGAGAAATGATCCCTGACCCATCCCGAAAATGATAGTCAACAGCACATCAATGACTTTTGGTCTTGCATCTTGGGTAATCTGAGTGGCGAATGGATACAGACGTTCATAAATGTGGTAAAGGCGCATTTAAATCCAAACGAGAATGCGACACGCTCCATGCCACATTCTGAACATGAGCATCAATGGAGTGTCAGCAATGTTTGGCCTTGCATAATTGTTAATTGGCATGGCGATTAATTACAAACATTCATAAATGACAGATAAGCTGCCTTCAGAGCCAAAACAGGAAGTGACATGCGCCCTGTTCGATTCTGAAAATGAGTGGCAATAGAGCGTCAACGATTTTGGGTGTTGTAAGTCAGGTAATTGATCGGAGACTTGGTCGTAGTAATATCTACTAAAAGAATTCACCTCCTTGAAGGTCAAAACTGCCATGTACGGCTTCGCTAATATCTCCTAAAAATGAGCATCAATGCAGCGTCAACAATATTTGATCTTGTAACTCAGGTAATTGAATAGTGACTTGGTCGTTTTTATACATAAGCACAGTACTGGCCACCTTTATAGGCCAACTAGAAAGCGACAGACTCCCTGGCTGATCTTGGAAATGAGTGTCAATGATTTTTTGTCATGTAAGTCAGGTAATAACATCGTGAATTAGTCATTGTTATATATAATCATTGTATTTGCTGCCTTTCTATGCAAAGCGAGAGCTACACTACCCCTGCGGCATCTTGATAATGATCGTCAACCGAGTGACAACAATTTCTGGTCTTGCATCTTGGGTAATCAAAGTGGCGAATGATCACAGACATCTATAAACTGGGAGTTGGTAGCCTTTATAGGTCAATCAGCAAGCGATGTTCCCATGACAGCCTCCTGGACAATCACAACTTCATTCATTTTCAGGGCTGCAACTCAGTGATCCTGAGTGTTTTAGAATTTAAAACCGGTCAAAACTTTGTATGTAGACTGTGACAGCCACATCGCACATTAATTAACCATGATGCAAGGCCAATAATCATTGACGCTCCGTTGACGCTCATTTTGCCACAGACATATGCAGAATATGCAACCATTCACTTTGGCATAGAATATCAGTAAGGGTCTGTTGGCAGCCGTTCTATCCTCTTCATGTATGTTCTCCTTTATCACTACATTGTTCTTTAATAATGCATATATATTCTTTAAAATATACTTTAAAGTTTCCGCAAATTGTAGATAATAATAATAGTCCAAAATCCCATTCCCTTCAATTACTCTTCGTCTTCACTTTCAGGTTGGCTCAAATGGCTGTTTTCATCTCCAAAATAGAAAAGTGCTGCATTACCATGCAGCAGATAGCATACTAACCGGTGTATGGTCCTTGTTTAGTCAGGAAATCTGGAAGATAATCTTTTTTGCACTTGTGATCCTTGGCATATGCACCATGATTGAAAAATTGAGTTTTGGGAAGTAGAGTATGTATATACACATATCTGGGTGGCACACCTTCTATTTCAGTTGTTTGATTTCGCTCACTGTTACCAGGTGGCGTAGGTGGCGTCTTGGGCCCAGGTGGCACTGGTCATACTGGAGGTGCACCTGTGCATTTGCATCTCCAGTGTGACTGCGGATTCTTTGCAGTGCCACTTTTGCAAAGAAAGCAGCTGTCATTTGATTTTCACGAATCATTGCCAGGTGTGTTACTATTGCCATCTTCTTCGTTATATGCCCAGGGAACTCACCTCCTCACTCCTTCTCCTCTCGGACTTCCGCGCGAGGTTTCTTGAATAGTTGGTGCGTTTCCTCCACTGCGGCACGCGAAAACACTTCTTTGGCCATTTTGGCCACATTCAATGCAAGGCGCATGTTGGACTATTCTGGCTGTACCCAACCTCCTTGCCTTGCCATAGTAGCTGATATGTTCAAAACCTACAATACATTAGTTGCTGCTTCTAAAAGTGAGATTTGACAATTACCTCAACCATATTTGACTCCATAGCCTCCTATAAGGTCTTTCAAGCCTGATTTGTCCACTCCCGGGGACGTTTAGAATGAAATTTGTCCGCAAAAATCCTTGAACTTACAAAATCATGATACTCGATGGTGTGGACAGCGCAGACAAATGCCTTGGTCGACCATGCAGGTATGCGATTGCGGGCAGCGATAAAATTGTCACCTAGCTCTCTATGTACACCAGTTGTACATTATATGGTTAGTCAACCTCTGTCTACCTTGATTTGGAGTTACTCACATCCGATCCCATGTCGCTTCTTATTCTTGCTCTGTCTGGTTTTACGTATCATTTTTAAATGTGTGACCTGGGTCATATTTTCGGTGGCCGCAATTGCAGCGTCACGGTGGCCTAACTCCTGTCTGCATTGCCGCTGTGTCTCAGCTGGTGGCGCATTGGATGAAGCGCCTGTCGTTCGGCTTGATTCGGATCCAATCGCACCTGGCTGAGGTGCTTGTGGAGCCATGACTTGCTGTTGTGGAAAAGGTGAGGAAGATGATAACAAAAAGAAGTGGGAAGTTCTGAGGAATATATTGATACCTACAAGTCAAAATAAAATCAGTAACAGCCAACTTGCACATTCTATTCAAGCTGAATCCTGCTGCGCATAGCCACAAGTTGCAGGGGATTCCCACAGGCCCGCAATTTGCAGTAAGTCGGTCCGATGTTGTTTGATTGTTTACAGGGATATATTGCGGTGAACAATGGCTGAAATCACTTGTTTGATAGATATAAAAAGGACATTCTTTGACAGAAAGGATGCCTGGTGATGTTTGTCTCACAACATCGCTGGGATCTTACATGAATCACACTCTAACCATCAAGTTATGATGTAAGGTTAGCATGACTCTTCCAACTGAAGTGACAGTCAAAATGCAGATTTTGCTTTGTTCAAAATGATCAAACCTACCAACCTTGACATAAAAGACACAGTTTGCCTCCATGTGGTCCTTATCATGCAACATCCAACATCTTGGCCAACACCAAGGTCAACACAAGATACAATGGTCAATGCTCCGAAGAAGAACCTTTCGCTACTTCCGGCAGGCTAATATGGCACATCGACCAAGCAATCCACACGACGGCGTCATCAAGCGAATTAAGGCAAGAGCGGCTTCGAGGCAGAAAGGGTCCGAGCATTGGGAGCATTGCGCAGCTCACGATCCAAATCGAAGCTTTCGGTGGAGAAAAGACTGGAAACGCAGTTTATAAGCAACAACGAGAAAGAGAAATGTATCAAAGATTAAGTGGATTGAATGACCGCTGGAGCAAGAAAGCGCGTTGCAGACGCTGAGACAGCAACTATGCAAGAGCAAGAAGATATGACCAATGCTGAAAAAGAATTATCGACAACCAGAAAACCTGAAAAAACATTTGACAACATGTTGAATGCTGTCGGAGACAGTCTGAGCGATCTTGCAAGTTCGGAAGATGAGGAGGATGGGGAAAACCAGGAAGACGAAAAAGAAACAGAGCTTGGCAAGCTGAGCGAAGATGATGAACCTGGCTGGGTGATGGGCACGATCTCCAAAACGGTACAGCACCGCATGGACAGTTATTGGCAGAAGCAGATGAGCCTTGACGAACTGACACAACCGCGATGGGGGGTCACAGCCGAGTACTTGTGGGAGAGAGATATAATGTATGGGACGGCCGAATTGATGTTTCCGGCCATTGTGAAGCCTTAAACAGGCACTACCACTGCCATACCATTACCGACGACATTTGGAAAGCTTATGCAGACTCTGGATATCGTCCCAGAACAATCACAGATGCTGCAAGGAACTTCTCGACCAGGAAGTATTCAAATGAGGCTAGGTTCAGAGAAACCACAGTCACACACACACATAGCATCTTTCATGTCCGACACTGTGGCCAATACATCGCCGATTGAGAATGCGAAGACTCTTGAACCCCTCAGCTTTGACCCCCGCATATCGCGTCCCTAGCTAATTACCATAAACACATCGGATTCGGATGAAGACATGGTGATGGCTCTTGCATCACTGGAGGTATAGATAGCGAAATACTTAATATTGATGACGTTGCTCTGGTAAGAGTAATCTGTGCTCCTATTTTGCTATGTGTCAGCTATTTCTGGATTACAGTGACCCAATTGTGAGACCTGATAATTCGTCAGTGTGTGTGCAAAGGTCAGACGGGCCATCCAAAAGTTGTCGACACCAAATCAAGTTGATAAACGACCAATGAACAGTATATCATCCTACCTGTGACGGTTAAATTAGAAAGCAAAACCTAAATTTGAGACGAAATATACTAACAAAGTTTAAGTCAGTGATGTCATACAACTCATCGAATGAGCGGCCAATATGCAACCTGAACCCGGATGAATGACAGCCATCCTGCTGTATCAATCTATGCATCCAACTGCATAACTGTCCACTCGGACCTACTGCACGTTGCCTGCTCGATAGGGCTTCATCTTGTATGCCCAACGATGTCTGAAGTCATTCTGATAGGCCAGACTTTGAGTGAGCTCATTACATGGCATTTAGTTTCAGTTGAGCAGTATAGCCACATTCACTTTATTTCTTGTATACATGTCAAATAGTTGAATAGACAAGTCAATATACCCATCACCAAATTGGCAGCTGCACCATACGTTGACATACACTACCCTCTGCACCAGGACCGGTCAAACAGGTTATGAGACCAATCATGTCATATTATTGGTGATTACCAATCAGCAACTCACAGAGGAAGTTCGACATTTGGTGACCCATCTTTATCAGCAGCTGAGTATCACTGTCAGCATCATAATTCACATCCTGAAGATGACTTCTACTGCCATATTGATGGCGCAGTTTAATGCGTCAAACTAGAAGCAATGGTCTGGGGAGATGGCACACATTGTGGAGCGGAAGCAGGTGTACAGTATGGTCACATGGGAATTTGAGTGGCCCAATGATCTGGTGGAGGATTTTACCACAGCGGATAAATTGGCACATCAGGCTGTAGTCACAGACTGTGTAAAACAATGTAGTACAGTATAGTCCATAATCCTGCTTGCCATGGCACCGTGGCTGCAGGCTTTGTACCTTGAGATCCCTGATGTATGGCCACTTTGGGAGATACTGGCGACTGTGCTCAAGGCAAAGTTGAAGGTCAACGTGTTTCAGATCCTGGAAGAGCTTGTAGGATTGGGGCTCCAGGATGGTGATACTGTTGACACTTGTGCACTACAGATTGACCAGAAGGTAAACGACTACAATATCTATTCCAAATGATCATTATCAAATGCTACAATAGCTTACCCGAAGATGACCAACAAGGAGCATGAGATTTACCTGCTGGGCAGTATACCGAGAAATAACTTTTGGTAGTACTTTCTCAAATTGATTATGGACAGAAATGTGACGGCAATGCTGACACCACATGTGATTGTGAGTGAGTTGGTCGAACAACAGGCCATGATCAACTGCGGGACAGGCCTAGAAGAGAAAGCCCCACTATTTGGGACAGAGAATGCCAACAGCAATTGCGATGGCATAGGTAGAACTATGAAGAGCGGTAATCGTGATAGGAGTGACAAAAATCAGGATCGCAATGGCAAACCGACCTGTTTTATTACCATATGAAAGGGCAGATGGTCTGGAACTGCCAGTGTATGAAACAGACCAGTGATCCTCCCATCATGAAGAAATCCACCAAAGCAGTGACTAAAACCCAGCATGGGACAATCGCCACTGCCAGGGATTCGCCAGAGATGACACCTACGATGGAACACCACTGGGTGACAGATTCGAGCCGCAACATAACCTCTACGAACCAAAGGTAGAACTTGTATTGGGCTTGGAAATTATGCGTGTATGGAAATCGAAGGAAGTTTGTTTCGTATACCGGATTGACCAAGAAAGACAAGCAGTAGTTTTGTAATGTCTCTAGCAGGGTAGCTGGCAAGGCTATCATGCATGAAGATGTTGGACTGAAGTTTGGCCAACCTGGAAAGTGTAAGCATGTGGTTATTGTGTGGGACGTCTTGCATGTGAGAGGAGCAGACAACATGCTCTCCTGATCAAGGTTTTTGGATCAGGGACTATGGATTGCCTCTTGCATTGGCTTTGAAAATAAGACATACGACAATGCACCAGAAATGGGGACTGGTTAGAGAGTTTAAGAAAAGCTGAATGCCATTGCATCCCATGTGGGAGGTCTCTTCAAGTTTCATGTGGATGCTGGAAACAGTGGGCATTAGTCGGAAGATTATTCTAGTCGCAATCGATACACAGCACAGAATGTCATTCTGAATGAGAATTCCTATCCATACATCAAGCAGCTGGAGGAGCCAAAGATACAGGACATATTAGTATCAATTACATTGACTTCCACAATGTTCCAACCAGCCACCTGTGGTCACTCCGGTGTTAACTTTTCAGGTCCGCAGAAGAATCACCTGAGTTCTAGTAATGAAGACGAGGATGAGCATGAGCATGATAATTAGGATGATCAAGATCCACTGGCAGTGATCGACAAATTGAAGAAATCCTCATTGATATGGGTTTTGACAACTCTTGACGGAAATCTCGACAGTACTTGGGAAGCATCTCCTGGCCCCTATGCAAAGAGGAGCGAGACTGGTCATCGCCGATGAAGGAACAGTTGACCAGAGATTGTGAGCGGAGAATCAGAGTGAAAAGCCTGGCTGAAGCCTCTGCGATTCTGTGGAACCTTAAGTATTTTCGTTTCTTGGGAGGATAATTGTTTCAGAGGAGTTTTGGGCCAGGCTGATTGCTTGTGAAGAGCTCAGCACAGTATTTCTCTTTGGATTTGCTTTGTAGTATAGCATTGTGGTCGTGATACCACTCCAGAGCAGTATAGGGAAGATATTGAGTGCTGTCAACATGTGGCATTTAGTTAGAGTTGAGCGGCCAAGTCTTATTAACTTTACTTCATGCTTATGTGTCAAATGTTTGAATAGACAAGTCAATATATACAGCACCACTTAGGCATCAGCATGGAAGGTCGACATATGATTCCCACTGCACCAGGCCTCATCCAACTTTTCTCTCATCTGGAAGCTTTACAAACTCACAAAAGATATGGCAAAAGCCAATTGCATCAAATTTGCTTTGGTTGCCACATTGTATTTTATGGCGAGCAAAGACTTGGTTGCTGCTTTGTACAATGGTGAATGGTCATTCATATCCTCAAGATAATTAAAGATCACTATTGCAGTATACTTGGCAATCATATCTTTAAATTGAACATCGTTGAGAGCCAATTGTGTATACTCTGCAAACCTACCAGCACAGTATCACTGAGTACCTTCAGCCAGCAGCATCCATGCATCTCAAAGTGATGTCTCATGAACACCCGATTCTTATGACTTCCTCAGTGCATTCATAATGGGTAGAGGTGATTCATCATCAAATCGTTTCTTGGTTTGATTTTTGGAAGATTCATATCTGATTGGATTCTTCTCTGTGAGCTTCGATTCTTCAATGACATCTCTGGAGAAGTGCTTATTCAAAATCGGTTCATCTCCAGCATTTGGTGGTGTGTACCACATCTGATATTTGAATTCTTCATTCCAGTAGCAGTAATGGGTCATGGCTAGTGAGTTTTACACAAAGTAGAGATTAGTCAATGTGCTGTACCCAATGAATCTGCCAGAAGCTGTTCTCTAGCTGAACCTATTTAGATTCACTATCAGAACAGTCACAACAGACAAGCATCCGAATTTCTGGAGATACTTCATAGTCAACATTTGTGCATATCAGATCTTCTGGAAAGTTTTAGTTGCCACAATTCACATAGGAGTGCAGTTCTTCGGATAGACTGCAACTTAGATGGTAATCACCCAGTACCTCTTCAATAGAATGGCATCATTCAAAATGCACTGAATATGTTCCAGAACCATGTAGTTGCCCTATTTGGTGACTCCATTAAACTGAGGTGTGTAGTGCATAGTTCTTTCCATGCAGTTTCCTTCTGATGTTGAGTATTCTGCGATCGTCTTGGAGGTATACTCACTGCCTCCATCTGGATGATGTGGCTTCGCTTGCATTCCAGACTCCTATTCAGTAAGGGAGTTCCTCTGTCTGACTTTCTCCACGGTGTCTGACCTGTACTTCAATATGGACTCAATCGCATACCTTGCCGCATCATCATTAAAGGGCATCAGACAACAACCTCCTCCAATGGCTCTTTCCAATGGACTGCATATATCGGAGTACACAAGCTACTCTATATCTCTGCGCTGTGATGTTTTATTCGAAGTAAAGGGCTTTTGAACTGACCCGCACATTATGTAGCTCTCACAATTGCACTTCGTTTTCATTATCAACACAGTGGCAAATGTGGGTAAAATCCGCAAATCCTTGAAACCAAGGTGTACCCAGCGGCAGAACCATAATATCCACTTTTCTACATCTTGATGAGATATATCCCCAGTCATCACATGTGCCAGCTGGCAGCTGTCATTGTTGATATTGGTGTATTCAGTCAATACCAGAGCTGGATTCATAGTGAATACCCCAACAACTTGAGGTGCACTGGCAATCATTTTGCCATGGCAATTGTAGAGGTTTACCCTATAGCAATTCACAACTTTGACTTTGATGTCTTAGTACAAAATGTGAGAATATAAGATGAAAATGAATGATTCCAGTGACTACACTATGTCTTAAACGATGATCGTTTCCATCTGCCCCTCTGGTAGTAAACGAGTCTGCTTTCCACTTCCATATCCGGATGAAAATCATAGGACTGCATTGAATCTCATCACCTTCATCATATTTCGAGAATATTTGATTTCAATATGCAACATTAATCAATGGCCAGAGAGGCAAGTCTGGCATTGTCAATGGATGAGCCATTCACAGGATATATCAGTTTCATATGCCACAGTCCCATTGTTCTTGATGGATCTGTTGAGAGTTGAAGTAGCCAATATGTCAGCTAATGCAACTGCTACAGTGTTGACAGCTTTTGAATGAGTGCCACATTGCTATCTTAGGAAGTGCTGGGTGATATGCATTCGGGGTTGACAACAAAAGCACTTCCACCAATTGTTGTCTTGTCTATCATCTGTATTGCCTCATTTCTCGCTCTTATGATTGTATACTTCATTACCTCCTGGATCACCTGTGCCGCGCTTCCTTGCAAAGAGCAGTGCTTCTGGAGTAAGTCTATTCCCTGTGTTGATTGCAGCTCCCTTTGCCATCAGCTTGATGACGCGCTAATCAGGCATGGTAGTTGATGCAGCTTTTATATCAAACCTAAGCTCAAGGAACTCTTTCCATTTGTTGTTCCTTGGCATCCTACAAAGGAGGTAGAAGTTGTGTTCCTAATTACTCATCTGGGTGATTATTCTTGCAGTGTCCATATTGGCAGCAATGTCAGCTGTCGAAGTTGCTGTAGGTTTCACACAGAGATTATAATCGTTGATTGTTCAATCGATCTGCCCTGTATTGTTGTCAACATTATTGCACTCCTGTAGCTTGGTGCTCCGATTCTCTTCTATACACTTGATGATGTTAGGCTTCAACTTTGACTTTTTGCCTCATCCAGGCCTCTTGGAAGCCATTTTCAGATCATTGACAACCATGTACTCTGGTTGACTACTTGGATCAATGCCTAGTCGGATAGATAATCTGGCAACCCCTGTGTGATTCATCCAGTGCTTGAAAGCTTCCTTCACTGTGGCAGTCACATATGCGGCTCCCTCTTCTGGCTTGACATAGTAACCTTTCATGATGAAATACAGTTGTTTCTGCCTGAAATGTGGAGCCATCTCAGTTACTCTTTGGACTCATTTTGTACCTTTGAACTCTATGCTGGTGGTCATGGTCAAACTGAATCTGCAAAATCACATATCAAAACAGTCTTTGACTGTAGGCTCTCAGACGGTATGAGAGATTTCTGACAGCAGATGTCAAATCCAAGACTCAATTCTGGGTAATTTCACACCGTGTGGAAACCATTCTCCATTGCGATGTTTACTTTAGCTCAACAACCAAGTGGACGTGTCGATGGCTCTATCTCTTTGAAATTCAATGGCTCATAAATTGTAGTTTGTTGGTTTGTGATCATATTGCATTCGGCCGCTAGCGGATATGGCATATCCCGTACAGATTTCCTCCCCACTTCTTCCATGACATAAAGAAACAAAAGCAAAGTCGTGAGTCTTCTCCGCCCTCTAACAAAAGAAATACCGCCAAAAACAACATCAACCTTTACACCCCCCCATTACACAACTGCTCGTGATCTGAGTTCTCCGCCTCCGCCACCACTCCGCTAATTCTGCTGACATCTGTGTGATAGAGTCAATCCAAAAAAGCCTGCGAATATTTTTCTTCTGCCAAAACAAGAGACATCGGCAAACTAATCATCGGCTTCTTCAACACCTTTTCAAAGCCCTTATACCCATCTTCCCCCCTCTTGCCAGTTGATTCAAAGTCGCTTGTGCTCTCGTTGCCATCTTTTACACCACTTAAACAAGTGATCTCTCGTCTGATATTCATGCCTACATCACCAGCATTTCATATCTCTTCTTTTTCCAATCCACCTTAGTTATCCCGCCATAAGTGCATGTCCTGAGTTATGCTGATAAAACCTTGCTGCAACGCCTTATTAGATTTCATCACCACACTATTACCCCCCCTTTTCACCAAATCATACCGGTAACTGTGCTTCGACTTCTTCCCCATTTCGATTATTTCTTTCATACTTTCCTCCTACTTCACCTCAGTTACCCTTAGGTTAACATGACCGAAAGACACATATCTTTAAAATGGTGCTGGATTTTGGGTTTTGGTATTCTTCCCCCGACACTTATGTGCCGCCTTCATTGCTTGTTGGTCTGCTTTGTCATTGCCTCCTATTCCTTTATGGGTGGGTACCCACCGGTAATCCACCTGAATATTCTGTCTTGACAATGCGCTTTTCCATTCCGTTGTACGCAATGCCAGTACATGTCCTGGTCGAGGTTCGTCCGATTGTATTTGTTTCAGAGCCACTATAACGGCGGTACGTGACCCGGGGCCAGGTAATGGCCATTCTATTTAGTCGGCTCGCCACGAGCCTTAGATTTCTAGCGATAATCTTACCTAGACACATCTACATTTACTATCACTCACATCCACGTTTGCAACTGTATTCCTACTATTACGATAGGTATAACTATGAGGCCGAACACAGGCACACGTGCCCTTACACTAGTGTCGCTTTTTCAGTAAATGGATACGTTTTGCTCACGGGATTACGAGTTGACGAGTTTTACCCCTTTTTCCGATACGCGATACAATGGAGTCAACCATTCAGAATGCTGCCCTCCAAACGAGATATCAAAGCACCAAGCTTTGATCATTCCATGATTGAATTGAGCCCCCTGACGACAGCGGAGTAGAGCCCGGAGAACAATTGTCTCACAAGACATGTCACCGGCAATGAAGATGACTATTATTCCGACTGCAGGACACCACCCAGCCAATGACTAAAATCACATACGATCGATCCAGATGAGTTTAAGACAACATCAATTACTTCAAATGGCTGCAATCAACCACCGGACACAGGAGAAGTCGCGACTGCACCCCTGAACGCGTCAATTTATGGCGGAAACCTAGAGAGCTCAGACACCGAATGGTGCACAAGGTGCGTCATCAACTTTGAAGACAATGATTACGAGTACAAGACCATTCCTGCAACTCAATTTAGCACGATCACCAGTCAAAGCACCTACAATCGACGGAGTAACCCTACCCTTGAATGCGGCCATATCGAGAATCAAGGCGAAGTCAGACGATTTACGAGTCAGCACTGTCACGGCTACATTTCTTCCAATTGAGCGAAGTGCACCTATCTTAGTTTGTGTGTACACCTACAGCTCTAGCATCCTCGAAGAAGCCCACTTGCAGAAGCATTTTACATATACCTACGGATACACTACTCGAGCGATGAATTCTTACTGACTAGGATCCTGCCATGAATCACACACTCTTACCGCCACGAATGCGTGCACGAGCGAAGTGCACTTACAGAGAAGACACGATACGATTGAAGCACTCTCACTGGCACGAACATCTGCGCGAGCGAATTGCACTTACAGAGAAGACAGCCTACGATTGAAGGACATTGAGAATGAGAAGCCTTCCCTCGATTGAAGCGAACTTATCGCTGCGATACATTGCACCGTGTGAAGTGCATTCATGGTCAAAGACCGACACAATTCCGCAGACCGGCTACGACTACTACAACTACAGGGACTACAATGACTACAATGACCTCAGAGCACAAGTATTATGGACAATTGAACCGGCAATCAACCAATCAAGCGCCAACGAGCTTTCAACACTCAGCCAGCAAAAAACTAAAGTTGGCGGCGCAGGCACTAATGGCGACTCTGGACGAAGTTCAACCTGATCGGATCTCATTATAATCAAGATTTTTCATTGAAAGCCTGGGGGCAAGAAAGTTAAGTCAATTTCTATGCGTTACTGAAACACCGGATTCGGCACACATAGTTCACGAAGTACAGATGAGACACAAAGGACGAGATGCAATGCGTATGGGCTATTGTCGACTGTGGCGCAACCAGCATCTTTATGACACCGCAGCTTCTCAAGTGACTCGGGATATCACATCAGGTGGCACTCATCACCAACCTCGCCATGACCAAAGGTGTGATGCAACATGCAAAGGACCCCGGAAGACATGGATCACTGTCTAGTACTTGGACTATCTCGCACCGGTATACAAATCAGTCGTGCTAGTCATGCCAATGCGTGCATATGATTTAGTATGTGGCTTACCATGGTTCCACAAACAAAATCCTGACATCGACTGGGCTCGATTGACTCCCAGCGATCACCGAGTGCGAGTGGAGCTGAGGAATGACACCGATGACTACGGCAGTGGCATCGAAGGTTTCAGACGCCGAAAATGATAATGTCAAGACAAGCTTCTGGGGCACGGTCCGGGTATACAGACACTTGGATCAACCGCATTCGACGATCGTCTAACTAGCATTGAAGTCGTTGTAGCATTTGCCCGGCAGACTGGGGAATGCATAGGACTGCTGGGAGCGACTTTGGAAGGCATCACTCTGGATTCACCAGGTGAGAATACAGACCCAAGTGCTAGATGTGATGAGCAGAGACCAGTGAGGGTAGTTGCGGCAGAAGAGCCCATCCGAGGAAAGACTTGAATGACTGCTATAGCCTTGCCGAGACCCGAAGGGAGTGATCGGACAGCAGGGCATGGCTCCTGTGTGGGCGAACCGTTAATGACAAGGCCTCCTGGATATTCCCTTCCACCGCTTCCATCCTTTCATGATTCTTTGGCTAACTTAGATGGAGCAGTTCGGAGATATCCCCGACAGACAAATGACAATTGAGAGTGAACAGCGCACTTTAGAACGCCGAAGACTTATGAAGCAATTGTAAGCCCGGGCATGACGCCCCTGCAAGAAGCTATCATTGAGACTATGTCAATTGGACTGACCAGCGCCAATATGCCCATCGCGGAGATGCTCGGAGACGGATGACAATCAATCCTTGACTATGGCGACATACACGAAGTTATGTGGAAATCTACCCTATGTAATATACTTCCGATGACAATCTATGAGACTAGCAATTGAATGTCGAGACGCAGATATATATACCGGCTGCCTTGCCGTACCGAGTACAATCCAGATGACCATTCAAGACATTACAATGCTGGTTACAATGCAGATGACAATACCGAATACAATGCCATATCTGATTCAAAGTTACATTACCGAGAATGCTCGCGAATAAGATCCCGGTTCAGACTCGACGATCCCAAGCTACCTAACTACGATGACAACTGCAATTGGACTTCCGAATCCAACCCTTCCAATCAATGTTCCCTACGAAGCTATATGAAAATAGTCGCCGGGGGAGCAACGACATTCAAAAGAGGGGGATGACCATACCGGAATCGCAAACAACCCCTACCGCAAACAATTACCATCCCAGATGGGGAGTGGCCCCCTAGTGTAGTGGTATGGTCTTGCCAACACTATGCTGTTCTTTACGGGTTCGAATCCCGCCACTCCCCCCACCCGAGTAGACTCCATGTACCGAACAAGTTGATGTCGCACTGCACCGATGCAGCCGATCGAAAGCGGACTCCCTGGAAATGCAGGTTGATGTCGCACGAACCGAGTTCCCTGTGTCAAACGCACCACAGGTTGAGCACACGTATATGATTAGATTAATGGGGGTGGGCTTGGTAGGCCAGTGGCCTTAGTGCCCTCTATCGGGTAGCGGGAAGTGGGAGGAAACGACTTTGCCTGAGTCAGAAGTAGGTGTTATGTGAGCTAGTTTGGCCGTAACTTAGCCGACGGATGGACAGGAAGTTTCCGATGGACAAGGGTATAAAATGTTAATTAAAATGCCATGACCACCAGTGGTCGGCCGGCTTATGGTAACTTAGCTGGGCACCCCTTCGGGGTGAATGCAAAATGATTACAAACAAACAAACCATCCCAGATGAGCAGGAATGATGCACCGTAAGATCCATTCACCAATGGATAAGGCTAGCAGCAGCAAGTGCACCTTGACATGAATCCACAACTGGACTCAGAACAACAATAAGTCAACCAAGTCAAGTAATGTAATGGCAAACACACCGACAGATGAATCGACAAGCACACGCTGAGAAGAGCCAGTGAGCACACCCCGCGATCAAAGACGATAAGTTCACCTAGCATACGACGGACATCCAGTATACCTGCAACTGCATCAGAGACAAACGAGCCTGATCCATGCCGAATGAGTGCAAAGACGAATACCAAAGCAGTGCCGAACGGGATACCGAACGACTGCGACATGGCTATCGAATTGGTCCCGAAGGAGATCGAAAATGACCACCGAGCGTACCTAATCGTCTACCGAATGGCATCGAGAGATGATCAACGAGATCTCACAGCGATGGATATCACTGCCGAAGGACTTCACATGGAGGTCGAGAGGATTTCAGGGAACCTTACCGTACCAAGCCACTGACCTAGACGCTTACCGAATGACGTACCAAAGGATCAAAAACTTTCGCTGAATGGCATACCGAACTGAATGCCAAATCACATGACCAGCGGCCTACCAAATGCCTACCGACATGGCCAAAGGAGAGTCGACCAAGAACGCACTGTAGCTATCACCCGAATGACTTTCAGCAAGAAGCGGCCCACCGGGACCCTACCAAATGCCGAATCAAGAGATGCCGAAATCCGCATATACAATGTACAAAGCGGCTTTCCGAGAGCAGAAGCGCACTCCTATCGGAGTGGGTATGACCACCTACTGTGAAACTTACGTGTTAGATATGGATCAATGATATACCGCCTAAGTGTCGCTAATGCAATTGGCGCATTCTACCAACCTCAAATGGTCATCAGCGAGTCAAATATAAGAACTGACAGCTATGACGATGCCAAGAGCGAAAGCTCACATCATTGCCCGAAGTCAAGACAAGGTGCAGTTGCAATTGACGTTGATATTAAGCGCATTGGGACGGCTCATACGACAGTAAGTCAACAGGCAGAACAAGTCACGACGAGGTATAGCCGTTGCAATGATGTCGAGAATGAGGAATGGACGAGACCCGGAACGCCCATACACCCATTCCCAGAACATTCAAAGTGAGGGACTGCAGCGACGAGGCGATGACTAAAGTGGAGTGGAGGGATGAGGAACCCTACATGACACCAACGGAGAAGGGAAAGAAGCGCAATAAGTGGAAGGGCGTCAAGAGGCCGGTAATGCCCGAACGACCAATCCCGAATATGCCGCAAATGCCAAGCAGGAGAAGATTGTAGGCTGATTGGGCAAAGCCTGAAGATAGTTCGACTAATGAGAAGGAGCCAGCTAATCTGGAGGCATTTATTGGTGAGTATCTTCAGAACACTAATGGGCTGAGAGATTTTATCATTGGACAGGAGAAATATGATGGGGAGTATGCGAAGTCGTGTGGCAAACAGGCGGAACACGTTGCAGCGAGACAGAATCATACTGATGCGGCTGTGATGAGTGCGCGAAAAATCAGTATGGAAATTAAGGAACAAGTGGAGCTGGGTCGGGAGTACGACGAGGCTAGAGCGGATACACTCGATGAGAGGTTCTGCAAGATGGAAAAGAAGTTGGCTAAGATAGCTCTGGTGAATATGGCCAAGACGATTGAAAATTTGCTTAGTAGCTGCATGCGAAAAATAATTGATCAGCTGACAGATTGGGTGGTGAAGAGGTTTGAGGAGGCAGCTGAAGAAGATAGAAAGAAGGGAGAGATCTGAAGGGGAGAAATGGTGGAAGTTGCCTCGGAGGAAGAGGGTGGAATGAGCGATATCGAATTCGAACCTGGGGTGAACTTTTCTGGTGAGGAGAATGAGAAGGTAGCTAGGATTTTGGACGAGATGGAATTGAAAGAGAAAGAGTTGGAGGCGTCAAAGTATGTACCAACGATCCCGCCGGGAGGAGAAAGACGAAGGTTTCCAAGGCACACACCGAGTGGACAGGTTACGATCGCGAAAAGATTGGGGATGGTACCAGCAGTAGCAGTGCAACCAGGAAAAAGGGAGGTGAAAAAACCGGAGGTAAAGGAGGAACCAACAGGACCAAGGGTGGGAGGTAAGAAACAGCCGGAGGTTAAGAAGCCGAGGAAGGAGAATCCGGGGGTTAATCCGGAAGAGAAAAAGAAGGAAACGTGGATGCAAAGCGCAGCAGCACCACCGCCACCAAAGAAAATGCCGGAGCAGAGACAACAAGTGGAAGGCGAAAAGAAGAAGAAGGGGGATGGCTTTACCAAGGTGAAGAGACAACAGCAGAAGAAGGAGGAGATGAAGCCAGTCCCCCCAAGACAAAATTCAATGGAAAAAAGCAGAGTGACCTTTAAGAGAGATAATGGACTTCTGCTTTCTCAGAAGAAAGATTTGGACATTTTGTCAGAAGTGAATACAGCACTTTTCGAGGCGAAGGTCCCATATTGTGTGCGCATCAAAGAAGTTAGGAAGAACACTCGAGGATATTTGACGACAATTACGACCCCTGGAGCAACTGCCGAAATGTTGATTAGGTACAGGGAGATAGTAATTAAGGCAGCAAAAAAGGTGGATGCAGGATTTGTTGACATCCAGACGAATGAGCTCTGGGAGAGAGTGATGATGCATGGTGTGAACTTCAACAGATATTTGCAGAAGAAGACAGGTGGAGGTTTAGAGAAGTTGGGCAGGAGTTGCAGGCTGAGAACAAGGGGGTGGTGTTGCCCCTTGCCATCAACTGGATCGGAGGGCCAAAGGATGTGCAGAAGAAGGGGGAAGCGAAGACAGCATCAACAGTCGTGTTTGCAGTCAATGGAAGTAAAATGGCTAATCAAGTTTTGAAAGGAGGGTTGAGGGTGGCAGGAATACAGTATGATGTGGAGAGGTTTATGACCGCTGGCCCGTACTCCTTTTGTAGAGTGTGCAGCAGATGGGGACATGTTGAGGCGAAGTGTGGGGCTTTGAAGATGGTGGCTTGCATGTTGTGTACCGGAAGAGATTGACGAAGGATCATAAATGCAACGTGGTTGGTTGCACAGCGAATGCCGGACAAAACTGCACCCATAATGTCAACAAGTGCATCAACTGTAAGCGGAATCATATTGGGAAGGCCAACTGTTGTGTTAAGAAACAGAAGGCGATCAAGCAAGCAAGAGAAGAATGGCAAACCTGGAAGGAAAGAGAGGGGCAACGCCGAAATGTGACTACAGATCAACAGAAGGAACCGCAGCAAACTGAAGATGGAGTACAATCAACGGATAAAGCGGAAAAGAAAGGTCAGAAAAATGAACAAGTAGAAAAACAGCTGGAGGTCCAAGTAGTTTCGACACAGACCACACCCGAGTCACGCTCCAGTGAAGGGATCCCAGAAACCCCCCTGACGCAATGGTGAAGTGCGTTATGCATAATTGTGGAAGGGGGTATAAGGCGACGATGATTGCGTTAGAACAACGAATTGTTTGGGGGGCTGATATTGTAATGATGCAAGAACCGGTAGTAGAAAGGGAGGGATTCAATATTAGCCACCCAGGATATAGGCTGATTAGAGGAGGAAGAACGATGACAGCAATATGAAGAGACACATGCCTGGAATTTTCGGAAGTTGATAAAGGGGGAGAGGGAGATATTCAGGTGTTTGACGTTAAATACCGGTCAGGGAGAGAAATGAGATTGGTGAATGTGTACGATCAGCTGAGACAAGGGAAGGGGGTGAAAAGTCAAGGCAGGCCAGCACAGACAGCAAGATGGAGAGAGATTATGGAGCGAGAAAAGATCCTTTTGGGGGGTGATTGGAACACTCACAGTGATAGATGGGACCCAGAATGCCCACCAAGGAGAGATGCTAACGTTTTGGAGAATCTTATGGATGAGTACAATTTGTTGGATGTTACAGATGGAGAAGGAACCCATTCGAGTGAAAGACAGGGCGAAATTTCAAAATCGCTCATTGATTTCTTTTTAACAAAAACCTCTATGGTGGATAGTTTAGAGATTTCGATTGACTTAACAACTACTTCAGATCATGCGTTGGTGTTTGCTCATCTAAGATGGGACGAAGGGGAAGAAGTGAAAGTATGGCGAACAGTTATGGGATGGAATATTGATGGACTCAAGTCGAAGGAGGACAATTTCAAAAAAGCACAACAATATTGGAAGGATAAGAGCTCAGAAAGACCCGTTTTGGATGAGACTAGCAGTGGAGAAGATTTTCAGAAAGAAGCTGAGTGGATCCAGCAAAATTTTGTTAATCATCTAAATAGGTGCTGCTAAAAAGTTAAAGTCTGTGCGATATCCAAAAGATGGTGGAATAATGAGATCGCAGAGAACAGAAAGATTTTGGGTTTGATAAAAAGAGCCAGAAAGAGGGAGGAAACATCGAAGAAGCAAGTTAAGCAACAGCGATGCAACCTTCAAAGAATGATCTGACAGTCGAAAACGAAGATGTGGCAGGAGTTTTCACAATCAGCCACTCGAGATCATGTGTGGCAGGTTTTGAAATATTCGAAGCCAGGAGGCCAACAAACGACAAAGGCTTTGAAATCCAGGGAGGGAGTAGTGGGGGAATCCTGGGAGGAAAAAGATGAGTTGATAAAAGAGGAAGCGTTTCCAAAACCTCTGAAGGGTGTGGAGAGAAAGGCTCGGAAAGAGGGGGCAGAAATGTGGAAGAGTATAACTGAGGAAGACATCCAAGAGGCTGTGTTTAATCAGTCAATTTTGAAGGCATCTGGTCAGGATAGACTGGGATTTAAGGCAATATGGTTTCTGTGGGAATGGGATTCATTACGGATAATACAAATCGTCAAAACGTCTTTTAGGTTAGGATTACACCCATGTGTATGGAAGAAAGCGAGAGGGGTGGTTATACCGAAACCAAATCAGCCAGATTACGGAGTCGCTGAAGCATATGGGGTGATTACGATATGGAATTGTCTGGGAAAAGTGGTTAAGAAAGTGGCAGCCAATGCAATAGCAGAGGAGTGTGAGCGAAAGGTGTTGCTACATAATGGACAGTTTGGATGCAGAAGGATACGGTCAGCAATAGATGCGGTTGGAAGGTTGATGAAGAGAGTTGAAGAGGCATGGGAGAGGGGGAATACTGTGGCAGTGTTGTTGATGGATGTTAAGGGAGCCTTTCCACATGTGGCAAAGGGGAACTTAATACAAAGAATAGAAGAAATGGGGTTTGAAGCTGACCTAGTAAGGTGGGTAGAAAGTTTCATGGAAGAAAGAAAAGTGATAATGTCGATGGATGGGAAGGAGGGAGACAGTTTGGATGGAGAGATGGGGGTTCCACAGGGGTCGGCATTGTTGCTGGTACTTTTCGTCATATATTCAGGGTTGTTCGACAGAGTTGAAAAAGAAGAGAAAGAGTGCGGGAGCGAGAGTATATCTTTTGTTAATGATGTGGCATAGGTGGTGGAAGCGAAAGATGTGGGGTAATGCACACAACGACTAGAGAGTGCACCGAAGAAGCACAGAAATGGGCATAAGACAATGCTTGTCAGTTTGATGTCGAAAAGACTGAAGCAATTTTGTTCACCCGAAAATGAAATAATAAGGAACTGAAGATGAAGGCCGAGATAATGGTCAGAAGTCTTGAGGTCCAATATAACAAAGAAGCGACCAGATGGCTCGAAGTATGGCTGGATAGTATGCTCACTCTGAATGACCATACAAAGAAGACGTTTGCGAAAGCAAGAAGGACACAGAATAGAGTACGATCCCTGATGACGAAGAAAGGATTTAGCTCAGAAGCATGTCGACGAATTCAAGTCGGCGCAGTACAGGCGGGTTCGTTATACGGAGCTGAGTTGTGGTGGAAAGGACAGAAAAATTGAGCGTAGAACGCGCAACAGATTTTGAACGAGCAAGGCAGAAGTGCAACTTCATGCTTTGGCACTACACCTCAAGGAGCTCTAATGAATGATGCGGCGTTGAGACCGTCAAATGCATTGCTTAATAACCATTTATGGCGCTAAAAAGTAAGGCAGATAATGATGCCCGACAGTCAAGGTGGGGGAAGAATGTTAGAAAGAGGGGAACTATTCTAAAGAGGGTGGACGGGATTGATGAGTTGATCCTGGAGGAGTTTCAGGAACCAAGGGTTTATGAAAAGAGCGTATTACCCTTGGATCGAAGATTTTTGAAGGGAAAAGTGATGATTCAGAAAGGAGAACAAGCGACAAAGGAGGCGGAACAGGAAAGAAGTGGACTTGTTTTTTGGACTGATGGATTAAGAAGAGAGAATGAGTGTGTAGGGTGTGCAGTGATATGGAAAGATGATAAGTGGAGAAAGAGGAGGGTACACCTTGGCCAACAGAAAGAGGCTTTTGACGCGGAAATGTATGCGATATCGGAAGCAGAGAAGATTGCAGATGAGATGATGAACAAATGAGGAGTTCGAAGGGTAACAGTTTTTATCGATTCCCAAGCAGCTGTAAGGGCACGTATGCCTGCGGTTGGCCTCATAGGTATTGGTATGGTAATTATAGAAATAAGGTTGCAAATGTGGATGCAAGTGATAGTAGATGTAGATGTGTCTAGGTAAGATTATCGCTAGAGATCTAAGGCTTGTGGTGAGCTGACTATATAGAATGGCCATTACCCGGCCCCGGGTCACGTGCCGCCTTTACAGTATCCCCCTCTCTAGGCGCAGACCTCCTGGGCTGCATATACCGTACAAGAGAAAGGAAAGAAAAGAACAGCATTGAACAATCATGCCGTGTACGTACTCGTACAAACTCAAAAGTCCTGCTACCGATTGTCACCGTACAGTAGCCTTTCGGTGGATCCGGCCCACGGGGAAACTCCACGTCCCTTTGACTGATATCCGGAGGTGGTAAAACACGTGCCGACGCCATTTGTACCGGGCCAAGATCCAAAGAAGTAATCAAGTATGGAGACGAGAAGACAAGAGAAGAAACAGAAGAAAGGAACGCCCAATTGATAACTTTCCTCCGGTGTCAAGTTCTGAAACTACTGACCCATCTCCTCCGCTTCTGAGTCTCGGACCTCAATTCCTCCTTATCTCAACTCCCGGACTCATACAGCATCCGACCTGCCATCCAGTACCGCACTCATAGCTCGTGTATCTCAGCGTAGGTCATTGTCGGAATTCGTCAGGGTGGTAAACATTCCGCTCATGACTTGGCAGTGATCGGGGCTTCTGCTGGTGGTATTGGTCGTAGCCGTCGATCGTATACGTCAATTGCGTAGTCTCATCTCATTTGTTGCCATCTAGCAAGTGAGCTTCTCAAAGATGGTTATACTTACGAAGTTCAAGCGCGTTAGCGCTGTCTGAGCTCTGTGCAGTACTGCGGCATGCTCTGGAGAATATATCTTGCGGCCGGTAGTCATTGGTAAGTGTCATTGACTTGGAAATCATCTTTGGTAGTCCACTTCGGTGACCATCTGGTCAACTTCATGGTTGCCCTCTTGGCAGGCGGCTTCAGTAGAATCTTGGTCAACTTTGTAGACTTGCCAGTGGATTCTTGGTAGACTTATCGGTGTGTGTCGCAGTAGACTGCCTCCAGGTGGGCTTTTGACTTGTCGGTAGGATTTGATCATATAGACATGGCTATCTCCCACTTTTGAAAGATTTGTTGCTCCGTCGACGACTTCTCCATCATTTTGATTGTCGATTGCCATTGTTGCTTGGTAGCAGTGTAGCTTCGATCTGCGAATTGATGCTGGGATTCATTGGTGATTTGAGATTGTAATTGTAATTTCTGATTCGACATGTAATTTGTTTCAGACTATTTTCCTTCAGCTTCGGTCGTCCTTCTGTGTCGCCCGCTGTCCAGTGACTATCCTGCCTTGCTCTGCCGGTTGACTTACTGTCGTGTGAGGCATCCCAATGCGCTCCCTCCTCTTCCTTACTTTCTGCAGCATGCTGGCTGCCATTCTCCTCTGCCAGAATGTACTTTCGTGCGATATACCAGCGCTCGCCCTTGGAGTCATAAAAGGATCCTCTGGCAGCATGCTGGGAGAGAAAGCCACAACGTTACCCTCATACTGTGTCTCCTCCTCTGGCATTTCTGCCTGGAATGAAATTTCACTTTCACCATTATCATTAGTTGGCAGTGGAGACGACAGGGCCGAGCCACAGTCATCCGAAATCGTGAAAACCCTCTCTTTCTCGTATTTTGTGCCTTCCGTACTTGTTTTCACTGAGTTGGCTGGAGAAACCATCTGGCTTTGGTGGCCGGCTTCCCTGGCTTGCTGAATATGAATCCTCACTGCTTGGTTAAAAACTTCCCTCAGTAGGGTGAACGCAGGAAGTTGGGTGTCCTAGCACTCATTTTCGCCCGTTCCCTCCGTAGCAATTTCAGAGGTGGGGGCTGTTCCATCCAGGTTGAGGTTTCCTCTTCCAATTTTTTCGAGTTACGCTCCAATATGGCTGCTGGACGCTTCAGATGTACCAGTGTTGGCCATCATCTTATCCAATCTTTCCTTGGCCTTCTGAAAAGTACTGGTTTTCTTTGCTGCTCCTAAGAGGCTCATCGTTGTCTGCTTCTAAGGGGTTGAAGTTCGTTCAACTGAAAACCGAAGCAAACATTGTCTCGCGATGTCAAACTTGGTTGGATACAATTGGTCCTGGGAAAACTAAAAGGTGGTGTGGTGTGTTGTCGGAGGTGTGTCCATAAATTGTGGTAGGGTGACACATGCACCAGTAGTTCAGTGGGTCCAGTGTACACAAAACATTGTCACATATCATATTCTCCAATGTGTAGCATCTGTACACAGCCAATCGATGCCTAATGGCGCTATGTAAAAATAACGGAGCTTATATCATTGTCCTTGACATAGTGATATCCTTACTTCCAATCAGTAGAACATTATGAAGCTCATCTCCACTAGTACAAACTTCCAGCACACCTGGGGAACTGGTTATTCAGCAATATATTTACTGATTCAATCTGGCAGCAGATCTGTGGATAACTAATAGCACAAGGAGAACAGATTTCTCCCTATTGCCAGATTATTCCTATGACTAACTCAGTGCAGACTTTAGCAAAATCCGCAATGGTTTGGAAGTTATAACTAAACAATTCAGCAATTCTTAACAGCCACACTGATCCTTCGTGCTAGTTCCAGAAAATCCCAGATATGCTTATTGACCAGGGATGTGCTCTCAGGTGCACCAGGATTACTTTCCCGGTGATCCTCAATTCTCCAAATGTTGTGGATCAGAATAAAAGTATATCCTGAAGAGTGTATAGTTGTCTTCGAGATGCTACAATGTCAAACAATTCTATGGATCAAACTTCAGAGCGATTGTGAGTATTGGCCACATCTACAATGATGTTGACATATACCTTAATCCTGGAGCCATACTCTTTGGGTGTGATTATTATATTGTTTATGTCATATAGTAAAATTCAGTTAACTATCTTCCTCCTGCAAACCTTGATTCAGGCATTGTAATTTAATTTACAGTCCAGTAGGAATTCCAATGAACAAGATTATCTACAAGCCATACGCTACCGATTGTATCTGATACAGCATGCTGTCACACCAAATGTACTGGTGCACCAATTGCTCTAAGAGGTACAATATGCATCTTATCAGTCTGTTTGCCAACCCAGCTGAACCCATCAATGCAGTCAGCCCAACCATGGCAATCTTCAATGTTTGTTGGAATCGCCACCACATATTCTCAAGCTTGAGAACGTAATATCCATTGAGGAGTCTTCTTGGACCTCTACAAATGGGTCAATATCAGTTTTCTGCATAGCAGGTACTCTTGAAATTGAACAATCTGATGCGGTGCAGTCTAGCTAAAGAATAATACACGAACAGACATTATACAGACTTTGAAGCTGTTGTCGAGATCACTTTCTGTATATTGGACCAGCTGTTATGAGATTCAGGAATGATCCCTTGGTTAGCATTGGAATATTCCACCTTGCAATCCAGTTCCAAACACTCAACACATGTAGGGCAGTGACACGGTCGACAGTAGTACCACAGCTCATTCTGATATATTACCAATATGCTGCCTTTGAGTACATTCTGATCATATATGACCACCAGTCCACAAACTCATTGTCCGCTGGCCTCTTCGATTTGTGATCAGAATAGCTGTCCAACTTTGGAAATTCTGACATCTTCTGATGTATCTCTAAGTAAGGTTAATTTGACACGTCGGCACACTCCACAATGATGGCATTGTATCAAATATTGTCCCGGTTGCAATGTGAGGTGGAAAAATCGCTCTCACTGATAGTGCCAGATGTATACACGGAGAGCACTTGAAATATTCCGCCATGTATCGGTTGCGGATAGTCAGTTGAAATCATTTGCAGACTCAATTTCACACCTGCCTTGAATGGTAAGATGAGACAGTGTTTCTACAATATAGTCAAAACTGGCACAACAACCATTGTGCTTCAGCATTTGTTACATGTGATCAACTTTGATAGTAGATTGATAAGTCATATTTACAGTGCCGATATATAGTCATCCCGAACTATTTATATTGAAGTAGCCGCCAGAACCCATTTGCCAATTTGACTCTAATATATCGCTTACAAGATCCATCTTGAGGTATCTGAAATGCATTACACACTGTTTGATGGATTTCTTGAGCTCCTGAATGCCAATTGCCGGCCACCAAGCTTCAAATTCAAGTCAATGACTGGAGAGTTCCTTTTTGCACTGCTTATGCACATTTGAAATAATACCGTAACATTCTGTCTCCAGCTTTTTCAAAACACGGTCCATATTTGCTGTACTCCAGGTGGTGGCTTCAGTCCCAGCATTGAATAGATGGACCTGAAATGCAACAATCATATTGGCAGTCATGGTTGCCGCTCGAGAAACCTCCACTTCTACAGCAGTTTTCACTGGGGCAAGCTTGTTGGCAAATGTGCTTCAGTGAATAGTTGCCTGAGTCCGAACAAGTTCCTGCTATGATAGTCACTTATGATGTTGGAATAATGTATGAAAATGCTTGACTTCATCAGGTGTCACCAGATGGATTTCGCACTGCATTCACACGTTTGCACTCCGCTAATCAACAACTAACCACGTGGTTGCCACTTGTCAGGCTCTTCGCGGGTGAACCTGAGATTACATTGATTTTGTTGTTGTAACCGTTTCATCCCCATACACCTGAACTTCCATTGCATCATGGATTCTGTCAATCTTGTGTTCCTGTAACTGAAGGGATTCTGCTGCCTACTGTTCATCCACTGTGGCCGTTACAGACTTGCAAATTGTATATATTCAAAAGCACCCATTGACTTGGAAAATCTCTTCAATTCATCGCCTAGTACTGTACAGGATTGATTATAGTAATTTTGTTGGCTAAACAGTAGAGAGATTTCACATAATGCCCACACTGTTCCCATTACCATTGTATCAGAGGGTGTTTCCACCGCAGTCTTCCTGTGGTCCTTTGAGTAGTCGAGTATTGCAGCACAATTCACTGCCTGTGTTCTATTCATTCCCTGGATCTCATCTCCCTGCCAGGAGCAGCTGATTCATGTATCAAATGGTTTGGAGAGTGCTGCATACCTGGATATTGTTGTACTGATGTAAATCAATTATCAAATTGATGGTTGGCATTTGTTGCTTTTACATAGTTGAGCAGCCAGTGCAGTCAGTCGTTAACTTAACCGCAGAGCTGTTGAGCGGAGTGGAAGTACAGATATCACTATGCAAAGGACTATGATGTAACTTGCCTCATTTGTAATTAGCCTCATGAGTCATTGATCGATCGTATATGGATGCACCATGTCTCGTTACATGATACAACAGAGACACCTTTGCATACACCCACACACACTCGACTACTCGAGCACACGCCACTGTAGAACAGGTTATGAGCCCCTGCGTGTAAGAGGGAACCAACAATCAATGATTCCACTTCCGTTTGTCGAGTGGAGGTCATTGTCAGGCAGAAGCGTCTCCCCAAACTAAGCTATTACACAGCATTCCACCGTGTTTCTCATGGCAGCTGCTGGACATCACACATACAGTCTGAGAGACTATGATAACTGACTATAGGGATACAAGATTAGGATCGTGCGAGATGAGTTCAACGACGATCAGAATCACCAAGTTCAATGGCACAAACTATGCACAATGGGCAACCAAGATGGCCCTACTTCTCAAGCAGAAGCAAGTGTATAGTATGATCAAAGGATACGATGAGAAGCCGTAAGAGCCAGCTGTAAACGCAACTGCTACAGAGAAGGGCGCGTTCAAAGACTGGATGAATCGCAATGGTATTGCCAGATTGACTATCCTGCTCAGCATGAAACTGAGGATACAAGCGGAATATACGGTCGTTGACAATGCAAAGACGCTTTGGGGAAAGTTATCATCAGCCTACAAGTCAAAGTTGAAGCTCAACATCTTCCAGATTGGTGAAGACCTTTGGAGTATCAAGCTACAGGACTGCGGAGATGTTGACAATTATGCTCCGCGGATCAATCGGAAAGTCAAGGATTACAATCTCTACGCAGGGCCAACGACCACTGACACTGACGCAGCCGACATCGATGCCAATGCAAAGACAATAGCCAAGATGAGTGAGCAAGAATACATTGTCTAACTCCTTCGTGCGATCCCAAGGAACAACGAGTGGAAAATCTTCCTGGAGCTCACGATGGACCAAAACACCACGATGACCGCCATGCCCGATGAGATCGTCACCAAGCTCGTCGAGTAGGATGCCGCCATCAACAGAGAGAATGGGCTCGCTCCAAAAGCTCTGCATTTTGCAAAGAAAGGTGGGAAAGGCGGCAGAGACGGCAAAGTCGGCAAAAGTCAACAGAGAGATAAGAGAGGTAATCAGGGTGACAACATTAGCAAAGAGAGGGATCTGCTGAAGTGTTTTCATTGACAACAGCGAGGGCATATGACCGAGAACTGCATGAGCAAGCAATGCGGCGATCCTCCAACGGCTGCTGACACTGCAGCAAAAGCATCGACTTAGACTACTTCGACTCTGGCCACTTCGATCAAGAACTATGGAACGCTGGCTAGCTCAAATGCTTCATTCAGTGACCGGTTCATCGATTGCGGATGCACGACTCACATCACCGGCCGTTGATTAATTCTCATCACATACACGAAATATCCTCTGAATACGAAGAAGCTGAAGGCATACAATGGGGTCACCTCGTTTGCATCTAGATATGGAATTATTACGTTGATTTGCCAGCTGCCAGATGGAAAGACGGAAACGATCATACTTCAAGAAGTGGTGCATTTGCCAGGATTGTTGAATCTCATCTCACAATCTCAGATCATGTACAAGGATGTCAAAGTCGAACTGGTGAATCACTATAGTCTCAACCCCTACAATTGCCATTACACGTTGATTGCCACTGCACCTCAGCTCGATGGGCTCTTTGTTCTGGATCATGTTCTTCATCAGGAATCGACCGAATTCACCGACATGGAAGACAGCTGCCTGCTGGCACTTGAGATGACTTGGCATGCATCCCGGTACGATGCAGAGAATTGGATGTTATGGCATATCTCCCTGGCACACGTCAGTCTGAATGCTTTGAAGATCTTGCCAAAGGTCATTGCCGACGCTCCGAAGTTGACTGTGAAGTGTAATTGCAAGAGATACATCAAATCCAAATAGACGAGTAAACGCTTCACTCCGAACATGACTTCCCGCATCTCTCAACCACTGCACCGCATGCACGCGGACTCATGCGGTCCGCTGGCATCAGCCATCGGAGGAGGTTAATATATGTTGCTCTTCATCAACGACGCCACAACGCATACCAAAGAATCCATATTGAAGTACAAGTCGGAAGCCCTGGAAAAATTCAAAGAATGGTAGGATTTTACAGAGAAGGAGTCGGGCAAGCAAGTGAAGCAATTTCGTACAGATGGAGGCAATGAGTACACCTTCAAGAAATTCAGAGAATACCTAAAATCAGAGCGCATCCTTAAAGAAATGACTACGCCCTACATTCCTCAGTTTAATGGAGTTGTCAAACGGGCTCACCACACGATCATGGAGCACGTACGATGCATGCTGGACAATGCCAAACTTTCGAAGCAATTGTGGGGATTTGCGGTCTCAACTGCGGTCTATGTCAAGGACTGCACTCCGATGTGATCGGCAGTCGGCAGGACTCCGTACGAGACCTGGCATGGATCCGGAAACAAGCCATCATCAAAGCATCTCAGTGTGTTCGGATTGTTGCCTTTCGTGCACCTTCCGAAAGAGAAATGAAAGAAGCTGTATTTCAGAGCCACGTCCGGCATATTCATTGGGTACAGCATATCGAGTAAGCAGTACTAAATGTAGGATCCATCGGCCAAAACACTTCACTGCTCCTGAGATGTGCTATGCAGCAAAGCAAAGCGTTACACAGTACTGAACGTCGGAGACGAAGCGATCTTGAGTGATCACTTTTACAGAGGTGTCATCGAGAAACCCAAACCGACAGAGAAGCAGCCAACCAGAGATGAAAGTTCCAACCCTCAACCGGAGCAGCCGTTGGACAACGATTCACCTGCGGATCCTCCAAAGCCAAAGATGAAGTCACGAGAACTGGCTGGCCTTGGGATGTCACTTGGAGATGGAGGGAAGCCGCCTGCCGAAGGAAGTCATTGGAACCGCGCTGGCAAGAACATGTTAGCTGAGTCTGAAAAATTGGATCTCGAAGATGAGGAATTCGAGAATATGATCCCCATCTACGCTGCAGCTGCGATCTCCAAAAATCACGATGACCAGGAAGGGATCGACGATCCAAATTATTACAAAGGAGCAATCGAGTCTCCGCTCGCTGAGAGATGGGATACTACGATGTAAGAAGAGTTAGATGCAATTGGTCGGCATAAAGTCTTTGGGGATTTTGTGGAGCTTCCGGAAGATAGAAAGGCTTTGCGAAGTCACTGGGTATACAAGATCAAGCATGATGGAGCAGGCAATGTGCAGCGGTTCAAGGCCAGGCTAGTCTGGGGAGGAATTCACCAAATTAAATGCATCGAATACCAGGCCACCTATGCGCCGACTGCTCACTTGGGCCACGTTAGGCTGACAGTTGCGATCGCCGCCAAGTACGATATCAAGATCCATCAAATAGCCATATGCACGGCTTACTTGGGAGTTGACTTGGAAGAAGAGATCTATATGCACCCACCGCAGGGATACATACCTTTGCTACAGAATGGGATCCGATACTACTATCCAAGGTCAAAGACTTCGTGGAAGATGGTACTCCGCTTGAAAAAGTTTCTTTATGGCCTAAAGCAGTCCCCACACTTTTGGTACGGCACTTGTAAGGACTTCATGATCTCGATTGGATTCGTGGCATCACATGTCGAGAGAGGACTGTTCGTGCTTGAGGATGAAGGCACAGTCAGCGCTGCAGTCGTTCTGTATGTCGATGATCTCCTTATCATTGCAATGAGGGCTTGGTTAGGCAGATTAAGGATCAGATGAAGAAGAGGTTCCGGATGCATGATCTCGGAAGCGTCTTCTTCTGTCTCGACATGAATATCGAACCCATTCGGAACCATCACATGATCGACATCGATCAGCACAGCTACATTCGGTCGATCTTGGCGAAGTTCAGAATGGACGAGTCCAGGCCAGTTGCCACGCCAATGGAAATGAAGCTTCACAAAAGGAATCCCGAAAAAGAACCCTGCGATCTGACCATATACCAATCGATGATCGGAAGCCTTATGTACATGATGGCTGCCACTCGGCCCGATATCGCATGTGCCATCGGAGTTCTCAGCCGACATAATCACGACCCGAGCAATGAGCATATGATAGCTCTCAAGCGCGTATTTTGGTACCTCAATGGCACGAAGGACTGGCGACTGTGTTTCGGAGCAGCACTCCAAGCAGCACTCAGAGCAGCACTCAGAGCAGCACTCAGAGCAGCACTCAGAGCAGCATTCAGAGCAGCACTCAGAGCAGCACTCAGAGCAGCACTCAGAGCAGCACTCAGAGCAGCACTCAGAGCAGCACTCAGAGCAGCACCCGGTGGAGCACTCGGAGAAGCACTCGGAGGAGCACTCGGCAGAGCACACGGAGGAGCACTCAGAGGAGCACTCGGAGGAGCACCCGGAGGAGCACTGGGAGAATCACTCGGAGTAGCACTCGGAGGAGCACTCAGAAGAGCACTCGGAGGAGCACTTGGAGGAGCACTTGGAGGAGCACTTGGAGGAGCAATCAGAGGAGCACTCGGAGAAGCACTGGGAGGAGCACTCGGATGACCACTCAGTGGTCCACTCGGTGGACCACTCGGAGGATCACCCGGAGCAGAAGCAGAAGGTGCACTTAGATGTTATGTCGATTCGGACTATGCTGGATGCCCAGATGACTGTTAATCGACATGTGGACTGGTCATCACCTTCGGAGGAGCGGTCGACTGGCGATTGAGAAAACTGAAGTCGACTGCCCAGGCCACGACCAATGCCGAATACTATACCTTTTGAGTAAACTCCATGAGTATCACACAGATCTTGCATCTCTTGAACAAGCTCGGCAAGCTGACTATCCCTCACATGTTCTCTGATTTGCAGTCACTGATTGCGAGCATCAAGTACAGAATCTACAGCGGAACTTCAGTTGCACACATTGTGACCAAATAATATCCTGCTGCAGATATGGCTTGAGATGGAGAGATCGACTTGAGGTACGTACCGACTACTGAGATGCTCACAGACTGCTTCACAAAGCCACTGCCAAAACCTGCTATCTGAAAGCACTGTGCAGCGATGGCAATGATCGGAATTAGCTTAGGAAATGGCCTCGGTAAGCTCGGAAGTGGGCTCGTGATGGCAATCAGTATTGGAATTGGTAATGGCCTTGGAAATGGTCTTGGTACACTTGAAAATGGTCGCGGGAATAGTATTGGAATTGGAACTGGAATTCGCATTGGGAATGCTGTCGCAAAGCACATTGATTGATTGGGCATGTTTGTTTTGAGCAGATCCACAATGTTTGATTGGCTCCTCTTCTCTTTTGTGTACTGTTTGGTGTGAAACGGACGTGATAGCCGTCCTGGAGAAGTGTTGAGCTGATTGAAAGTACGGATATCACTATGCCAAAGACTATGATGTAACTTGCCTCTATTGTAGTTAGCGCCATTAGTCATCGATGAACCTTATGTCGATGGGACATGTCTCGTTACACAATTCAATAGACACACTGTCGCGTACGCCCGCATACACTCGACTACTCGAGCACACGCCACCGTACAACAATAGCTGCTGTTTCAATTCAACAGGCTGCCAAGGTCAATACCTATTGCAGATAGCGTGTTGCCACAACCGGTTTCAGATCTGATGATCACCTGGAGTATACAGAACATCGATGTTAGTATTGTGCAGTGGTTCCTAGTCAGGATGCTGACCAGTTGAATTATCATGTAGTCGAAGAGAGGATTGCCATATTGGCATATATGTTGTACTTTCACCCATCGAGTATGAGCGATATGCGCTGTAAGCAACGAAGACTTGGTCTGGATAGTCCCCGACCTAGGCCACCAAAAGAGTATAATATTGTCCCTGTCATCTATCTGTACAATTCCATTTCAAGCCAGAACATGTTCTGTCATGATTCCGAATTGGGGACAGTACTGTTCCAATCCTGGAATGTTGTGGGGCCTCAATATTTATGGACCCTGTCATGTGATAGGGGTCCAGCTTGAGGAGAATCCAGGCATGCTTTCATGGATGTTGTGGATATGAATTTGAATAATACCAATTGTGAGATTCAATGGCCAGGCATGTGGATCGTCCAAAAATTGGTCATGTGTGACTTGTTAGATGTAAACATGACCAGTAAATTCGTCCCTTCTGCAGGAAACTGATCTTGTGTATTGCATCTCCAATCACCCGTGTTTGGGTTGCTGTTTATTCATTCATTATCTGAGTGTGCAAGGTATGTCTGAAATTGGTCATGACGCAAAAGGCGCTGTATACATTTGACAATATTCCTGTCGTATAATGTTTTGAAGATATGTGAATGATTGTTAATCCAACTAGTATTACCAATGCCAAAATGGATTTCAGACAGGATGTTTCACCGGATATGAGCTGATTGGAATCATTCAACATCGAACGTATCCTGTCCACGCCTCAGATGATGATCAACTTACCTGTTTCTTCGCTGGAATAATAATTGAGCTTGATGAAAGTTGTCTTCTGACTGAACTCGATGCGGTGGATTCCATTGTTCTTAGTACTTGGAATGCATGTTGCATTATCTAGTTGCTTTGCCCTATGCCTTCCTCTATGCATTGTACACTCCAACTACCAATATAGGAGTCTTTGACTTTGTTTGATCAGGGGTACATTGGAGATCATCCTTGTGGGGGTCATTTGTTTCTTCGTCGGGAGTATCTGCAGGTGGTGGTGCACCAGGTGCATTGACTATGGTTTGATCATTGGTTGAGTAGCTCATTGATGGCCATGCAGATAAACTGACAAAAGTTATACCATGAAGGGCCAGGTTGATCCCAGCCTGCAGGAGGTGAAATTCCATCACGTAATAGCTCATCATGAACTGAGAGAGGTTCATTTGGTCGATAATCAACCTTGAGTGAGATTTCATCTAATAATATCTCTGTCCATATAATGCCCTGAACATGTTTGAAGTTAGTGTTGACCAGATTCAAGACATGGTCATTGAACATATATTTGGATGAATTTTGATGATGCTCCAGGGATTGATATAAAGGATTAGGGATATTGGTTAGAAAGAAAGCTAACGCAGGTGAGCATATCACAGTTGTATTGCACCCTGCCAAATACGCAGTAGTTGTAAAATAAAGGTACCTTAGAATCAATTATCTTCATAAACTAGCACATGTATATCATGTCACATACACTAATCATGCACATCATCTGCTTGATTTCTCTAACAGAAACAAGAAGGTTTTATTTGTTGTTACTGTAATCACCACGATGGGCCTTATACTATTACAATTTGACATAGACTACTATACCAACACTTTAACCTCTGAGCAGCTGTTAATGAAGGTACATCATCTTAATACAATCAATAGGTGAGTTTCCTAGTAAGCTGTATACATGGATATTACTCATCCTGAACTGATAGAGCAGAAGGATGGTTGCTTTAGTAATGATCGTCGACTGCAGTATTGATCGTGAAGAGAATAAACATGTTTGGACAAGATCCTTGATTGGGAGCAAGCACTGTTGCTGCTTGACTCACAGGCTTCCTATTGAATGAGGTTGCAAGGTTATACTCAGTGAACATATGAGTAAGATTCCTAGTTGAGCTAACCTTCATACTGGATGTAGTACTTCTCGGGTTACTGGCGATGTCATATCATATCTCTTCTATGCTGTGTAAAGTCATGGAAGTATAAGAAGGTGAGTGTAACGGGCGGGGTCGGGCGTAGGTGATATTGGTAACACTAATGTTATACTGAAAACGGGGCGAAAGGCTCGAGGTTCGTTTCGAGGAAATCAAGACAAGACAAGAGTCGAAACTGTTTCAAAG
>Ga0307514_10000497_pt1 | contig 79745 bp, 69 predicted proteins | sample 16_EM_MG_FD_203088 | JGI IMG/M metagenome (GOLD analysis project Ga0307514, IMG submission 203088) | Populus trichocarpa ectomycorrhiza microbial communities from riparian zone in the Pacific Northwest, United States - 16_EM | ecosystem: Host-associated > Plants > Roots > Unclassified | place... | reverse complement strand
TACAACGAAAATACACACTCTATCTTTCCCAACTTTTGTTCTCACTCGCTCTTTCCGAGATTTCGTGGATCCATGCAATTGTGTGGATCCTCAAGGCCCTGTAGTATCATATCTTCTCAACTTCCTATGCTCCTTAAGCTTAATGTAGAAGGAACGTGAGGAGAGATTTTCGCAGCGTCACCCATTGCAATCCCGATGCAAGCGTGTACCCAATGAACCCATTCCGACGTATGGTCACAGTTGGCCACAATGCCAGAGTGTTTGTTTAATATGGGAGACCGACAGAGCGAGAAGAAACGGCGAAATGGTGATCGGAGGGCGATATGCAACCCGACGCGTTGTATTGACACCGGGCACGGAGTATTCCGCCACCAGGGTGTCTCTGACGGCTCTGACGGAGCGCGTCCACTCTGACGCAGCCATTCCGCCCGGATGGAAATGTGTTTTGCTGATGAGAATTCTATATTATTCACTCTTCGGGACACTTGCCACAAAATTTGTACACAGAAATCCCAGAACCGACTATATCGTGATGTTCAATTTCACGCACTGTGCGGGCAAATAGTTTCGTTTACCATGGAGTTTTCCCATTACGGGAAACTATAAATTGGTCATGTAGCTCTCTGTGTACACTGGCTCTACATTATAGTGGTAGTTGATGACCGTCAACCTCGGTATGGATTTACTTACATCCTACTACATGGTCCTTCATATTCTTGCTGCGTCCGGTTTTAGTGACCATTGGGACATGTACATCCAGGGTGATACTTCAGGTGGCTGCATTTGCAGCATCACGGTGGACAAACTGGTATCTGCATCGCTCCTCTAGCCCAGCCAGTTACCCATTGGAGGAAGTGCCGGTCAATTAGATCTATTCTGATCAGCTATTACCTTGATGAGATGTTTGTAGATCCATGACATGCTGTTGTGGCAATGGTGATGAAAATGATAACAAGCAGAAGTTGAAAGTTTTAAGGAGTATATTGTCAGCTTCAAGTCAAAAGGGAATGAGTATCAGCCAACTTCCACATTCTACTCAAGACGATTCCTACCATGTATAGGTCAATGTTGCAGGTTCCTAGTAGTCCAGGAATTTGCAGTATGTCAGTCGGATGTTGTATGATTGTTTATAGTGAGAAATTGTGGTAAACAACAGCTAAAATCTCATGTTTGAAAGATAGAAACAGGACATTCCTCGATGGACATGATGACTGGTGATCATTCTCTCTGGCCATCCGTGGGATGTGACATGAACCAGACACTAACCATCAAGTCATGTTGAACACTGAGCAATGCAATTTCCAATCAAGTGACGGTCAAAAGTCAGATTTTGTTATGTGAAAGTTGATCAAACATAACAACCTTGACAGAAATGATGCAGCTCGCCCCCATGTGGTCCATATCTTGCAACTTCCAACATCTTGCACAAGAATACTGTCAACACATAATACAATAGTTAATGTTTCCAAAAAGAATTTTTCCTCACTTCTACATGACTAATACCACAAATTGACGTTGCGATTCACACCACGACATCATCAAGTGAATGATGGCAAGAGCGGCTTGGATGCAGAAAGGGTCTGAGCAATGGAAGCATTCCACAGCTAATGATCCAAAAAGAAGCTTTCCACAAATAATAGACAAGAAACCAACTGTGTAAGCAATAAAAGGAGAGAGCAATCAATCGAAGGTTATAAGGAGAGTGGGACTGCTCTGACAAGAATGTGAGTTCAAGATACAGAGACAGCGATTATGCAAGTTGAGAACGATATGAGAACATCAGCAAAATGTAATTCAGTCCGGAAGCAACACACAATCCTCCCAGGTACTCTGGGTGACCTCACAAGTTCTTCTAAGTACTTCCAGATGCTCCCAGTCCCCCCTGCAGCTAAGCAACGTCCTCTCAGACTCTCCAAGAGTATTCACAGGTGTGCGTGAAAGCACTTGCAGTTATGGAGGTGCATTGAAGAGGCTACAAGATTTGACATATAGAATAGTCAAATTTTGGAGATGCTGAGACATCTGAGCAGGTCTTCGGGAGACTACGAAAGAAGCTGAGACTGCTGGGCAGCTCTGGGGGATACTTCAAGAGCAGCTGAGACCACTGCGCAGCCCTGCGGGAGACTTGCTGCTGTTTCTCACAGCAGTGGTTCTTACAAAACCACAAGGCATTTTGTCTTTGTTACAGTCACAAGTTTTGCTACATCATATTATGGCATGCATCATTCAAGTCTCTGTATATATATACATAAGGTCAATCTGGCCACAGATCATATTTGAGCATAATCGGAGAAGCACCTGGACACGCCCCATTGAGAGAAGTTTGAGATGCACCACTTGGAGGCAGTTGTGGTGAAACGATGGCGCTAGACGGCAGAGAGCCCACTATCAACACTGCGCAGCACCTCTCGCGACGTCCAAACGGAATGCATGAGGAACAGTGGTTCTGGTTCGTGTTACAATATGGAGGGGAAAACTGTGTGAATAGACATTAGTTCAGAGACTGGAGAGCAGGAGAACGACGCGAGATATATACAAGCCAGTTGGGTGACTTATGCCCTACTGGCTGTGTTTCTTGACATCAGCTCAGCTGAAGCTCAGCTCGGTCAAGATCAAGCAACAGTTTGAGGAGCATAGGAATCGGGTGAGAAGATATGATACTACCCGGCGTTGAGGATCCATGCAATTGCATGGATCCACGAAATCCCGGACAGAGCGCGTGAAACCGAAAGTTGTGAAAGATAGAGTGTGTATGTTCATTATATGATAAGATGAGACTGAAATGAGGTGATCTCTATCGACTCTGGGGTCAGCCGAATATATACTTCCCGTCACCCTGTCAACCTCCATTACCTCTGTATCTCCGAACAACTGCCGTCCCTTCTTGAAGATGTACTTGGAGGCCGTGTTCGAGCGTGTTTGGAGATGCACTGGAAGACTGAGAATAAGTGAACTCAGAGATGCACTTGCAGGCCGGGATCGAGCGAGTCTCGGGACGCACTTGGAGACCGAGAGATCGAGTGAACTCAGAGATGCACTTGCAGGCCGTGATCAAGCGAGTTTGGAGATAAACTTGGAGACCAAGTTCGATAGAACTCAGAGGTGCACTTGGAAGCCGTGATTGAGCGAGTTTGGTGATTCACTTCGAGGCCGAGATCGTGTGAACTCAGAGGTGCACTTGGAATCCGTAATTGATAGTGTTGGGAGATATACTTGGAGGTCATGATCGATCAAGATTGGAAGAGTACTTGAAGGCAGTTGATCTGGAGGCGATTGATCTGAAGGCGGTCAATCTGGAGGCAGTCAATCTGGAGGCAGTGAATCTGGAGGCGGTAGATCAGGAGGCATGTGTGATGGAAGCTGAGACTCTATTCATCGGTTAACTCGTGAATTTGGGAAGGTAGAGAATTGAGTACAACAAGGTCCGCTGAGAGACTGGCTGGGAGCAGGATACAGTCGATCTTGCAATGATGCCGTACGCAATGTATGCACTACTCAGTATATGCTATACTCGGTGTATGCTGTACTCGGCATATGCTGTACTCGGTGTATGCTGTACTCGGTGTATGCTGTACTCGGTGTATGCTGTACTCGGTGTATACTGTACTCGGTGTATGCTGTACTCGGTTTATGCTGTACTCGGTTTATGCTGTACTCGGTTTATGCTGTACTCGGTGTATGTTGTACTCAGTGTTAACTCTTGATCATGGCATGCAGAGATAGAGAGGGATGACAGAACATCATGTTCTTAAGTAATGGTATAGTTGAGGCCGAAAGAGATGAGAAGAGATGGGGCAAATCATCATGACAAACTGGGACTTAAAGGATTTTGTGTGTGAGTCAATTTACCATCCCCGATACGGCAGCTATGAGTCCCAATTTGGCGTGTAATTACACCGATAGGAGGTCTTCCCAACCCAATCAGGCAAGTCGTACCCCTGATGTCTCATATTCACTCGTATCCTCCACATCATTCTCATCTCTCTCTCTCTCGTCCACAACTCTACCATCATTGCAGAAGACAAAGTTCGGTCATCCCTCTCTAACTCTCCATGTCATGATCATGAGTTGACACCGAGTACAGCATACACCGAGTACAGTATCCATGCAAGATTGTTTGTCTTCCCTTCATTCTCATGATTACAAGTTGACCCCTGAATGTAGCTTGAACTTCCGGCATGCCTCCCTACACGACCGACCGCCATCAGCCAGCTCTCCAGGAGAGCTCAAAGGTAACGTCACCTTGTCACGTTCCCACGGTTGCGAGTATACTAACAGATGAAAAGTGTCTCCTCAGCCGGCGCGCCGTCCATCTACTGCCTATAAGTACTCATACACACTCGCTCGATTTCGGCATCCAAACTCGATTGACCACGGCCTCCAAGTGTATCTCCAAACTCGCTCGATTACAGCCTCCAAGTTCGCACGTTCATGACCTCCATGTGCATGTCCATACTGGCTCGATCACGATCTCAGAGGGCATCTCTAAGTTCACTCGATTACGGCCTCAAAGTGTATCTCCAAATATGCTCGATTACCGCCTACAAGTTTGTCTCCAAACATGCTCGATCACGGCCTCTGAGTGTATCTCTGAGTTCACTCGATTGTCATTTTTAGGCGCAGCAAGAATTGTTCTCACACACCGCCTGCAGCAAGTCCAGACATACCGTGTGTAGATGGGTAGCTATATAGATCTATAGATGAAAATACAAACCGAATACATGAGTTTTAATAATCCCTGTACAATAAGTAGCAGCTATGATTTCCAGGCACACCAGCAACGTTCCCAAAGAAGATGTTTTTCCCACCCTGCTCTACTGTGATTCGATGTGCTCCCAGACTTGTCACCGGCCCTCCCAGGCTTGTCGCCGGTGCTCCCAGGTGCTCCCAGGTGCACCCAAAGTTCACTCCGCTGCTCCGAGGTGTTCCCAAACCTATCACAATCACTTCCATGGTACTCCTGTACCAGTCATCAGAGATCCCAGCCACTTCTGTACCGGTTATCAGAGATTCCAGTTTCTCTGGAGGCCGGCCAGAATGCCCTCATATGGTCTGATACTCACCTGAAATTGAGGTATCCAAGTTTACACTCCACATCCTCTCAGACACTCCTGGAGGCTTCCAGAGACTAAAATCAATTTTGCTGATTTGAAATGGTGAAAAGGCAGGATCACCAACCAGAATGCCTGAGAGAACATGGGAGGAGATGTTGAATGCGATTGGCGATAGGCTGAGTGATCTCAGAAGTGTTGATGATGAGGAGGATGGGGATGATCAGGATGATGATGAAGATGATCTAGAGCTGGGCAAGCTGAGCGAGGATGACAAACCCTACTGCAGAATACACAGCTGTTCTAAATGAGTATAGTAGCACATCTATGGGTTTCGGCAAAAGAAGATGAGATTTTGCGAATTGACTCATCCAGGGCAACGGGACACGGCCGATGACTTCGGTGAAGTCCGTCAGAGAGATATGACGACTGTAATGGCCTATTTGAAGGTTCTGGCAATTGTGAAGCCGGAAACAGAGAATATTGCAGCCGCACCTTCACTAACAACATTTGGAGTGCATATGGAGACAATTAATATTGTCCTAGAACAATTAGAAATAGTGCAAGGGACTTGTTAACCAAGAAGTAGTCAAATGAGGCTACCATGAGGGAAACCAAACTCACAATAAGGCAAACTGTGATTCCCGCATGACACAGCAATCCATTTGTCACTAATTATGAAATCAAAGCCTACTGAAGCTGTTAGCATGGATCCATGCGTATAGCATTCTGAGCTGATTACCACACAGAAATCGGATTCATACAAAGAAATTGTGATGGCACCTGCATTGCCAGAGGAATTGAAAGCAAAATTGTTAATGTTGACAATGTATCACATTGAAAAGCCATTTATGTACCTATGTTGGTATGCATTAGTTCTTTGTGGATTTCCGTGACCAAATTGAGAGACATAATGATTCATCTGTACTTGTGCAAAGATCATACGGGCCATGTGGAAGTTGTACACAGCATATCATGTGAATAGACAACCAACACACTTGATATCGTCTCGCTGGTTACAGTGAAGTGAGAAGCAAAAATTAAAATGAAGACAAAATTTGCTACCCAAATTGAACTCACTGTTGCCACACGAGTCGTGGAAGAAGCGATCAATGCACAATAGGAACCTGAATGAATGACGACAGTCATGCTGAAATAATTGATGGAGACAACTGCATATCTCTATATTCAGACCTGGTGCACATGGTTGAGGTGTTGAAAATTGCATATGTTACATCGTGGAAATCGATGAGAAGGAGTGGGATAAGGAAAGGTAAACAAGTTGGGGGATGTAAATCAACAGCTATTGGATGGAGCTATTTGCAGTAAATTGCCAGCTGAATGCACTGAAGCGTGATGGGCTTACGGCATTCATTGCTCAGGTTACATGAATAGTGGTGGCTCAGAAACTGTAAGGCCTCTCAGGTCTTGGATGCAAATGATCATACATAGACATGATAAAGTGACTGTCAATAATGACAGTATGCATTGTCGTACAATGGTTGGGCATCCAATGACTGTTAGTATGTCTTGAAGGTGACAGTCAACAGAGCATAAAAATTTTTTGTCTCACCTAGTTGGCAATCACCGGGCTGCATAGTTACATTCTTCAAATGATGATGTATTGGGTGTGTTTATAGCTATGAAGAGTGCAATACAATATTTGCCTCATCCTAGAAATGAGCATCTCTGGAGCGTCAACAATTGTTGGTCTTCTATCTTGGATAATCAAACGGATAGGCATTGGTGTAAACCCATAATAAATGTATCAGCCGCCTTTAGGTGCAATGATTTTCGGGACAACATCGCTACAACCTTGTTAAAATGAAACTAAATGGAGTCTCAACGATTTTTGGTCATGCATTTATGATAATCCATGGGGAATGCAACCACATTAACGCATAATCAATGTATCGGCCACCTTTATGGGCAACACTGCTGCCAACGATAACACTACTACCTCCTTACAGTGAGCGTCAAAAGAGCATCAAGAATTCAAATATATCAAGTAAATAACATCCACAATTTCAGTTGCCACAGATGGAAACTTGCACTACACAATTGATTGTCAAAACAATGATTAAACAGGAAACCAATATTGAACTTACCTTCCAAATGTGTATCAGGCATGTAACTCTATGCTTTGCCAACTGTGAAGCTAACATTTTCCAAACTTCTGTAGGCAACTAAGTTCAAAATCCGTAAATAGAGTCGATTGAAGTTATGCAGCAGTCCACAATTACTGCAAAATATCAAGGAATTTTCAGCGGAGCCTGATGAACAACATTAGCAATGAACACACTCGTTGGGATACTGTATTTACAATTGTAATGTACATACATGGAAGGTCTGAGTCTTTCTGGGCTGGATCAATTCTGATGATTTCTTCATACCACCAACAATGAATCTGGGCAGTCTCCACTGCATTTGTGGGAAAGGGATTCACAAACATCACATGAATGATAGCTATGGTCTTCACACATGACATGAACATCGCTGGAACATGTGAAAGAGTTCTCTGTGTGGTGTATTCTGCACCCACAATGAGGCCTGTCATGTTGGAAATAAAGGGCACATACCGCTACATATTTTCAGCTTCCCATGCAACCAATAGCGCACTGGCTTCATGTCAATCCTTCCTCTATGAACTATATACATTAGTGGCCAAACTCAAATATTTCAATACTTAAGCTAATAACTTCTTGGATGCCAGCAGTGTAGGCTGGTGTTGATTGTCCTCCACTAAGACAATATAGACCTTCCTATTGCCAGGATATAGGGGTTGTGCCAACCCAGGAGTTAAATGGGTTGCAGCAACTCATTTTCCCAGTGTTGACTTTAAGGAATCATCTTATAGCCAACATACCATTGTATTTCTAGATGGTGGCTGAAGAGGCTTATCTTGGAATTCTGAGTATTCATCTTGACAATGAAGGTACTGGATGGGTATCATACTGAGATAATGATCAAGATCCTCATCGTGGATTGATCGTTAGCTTCGCCTGGTGTCGGAAAGATATGAAGAAAGAGGAGAATATCGGCTGTGTTGTGTCATGTATTGAAAAGGCACCGACAGATAAGGCAAAGCATTTTATTGGCGCAACTAAAGGAATTGTGAGTCCATGTATAGAAAACAAATCTAAGTGCTCGGACAAGGAAAGAAACCATTGAGATGATTAAATGCTTTGTTGAAATGCATCTTTTTGTTCCGTTACTGATTGTTCAATTATGGCATATTCTGCCACCCATGCTTCCATTCCCTTCAATGGATGGGAACTCTGAAATAACAATGGCAAGTGATCAGCATGCTGAAGGATTGTTGATTTGCATTTTTTGCCAAGAATCATTATTGCAACGAGCTGGAACTCATTTGTTTTTCACTAATCATTTGGGCAAACATTGGCTTGGCAAACATACAAAACAATCAATTAGATGTCAGCTATACACAAAGTTCTATCGCTGGATCTCTCCATTTCTCAAGAGCAAGAGTATTAATAATTTATCCCAGTATCTTGAACTCTCAATGCATCCCTTCATGCATGAATATGACCCATGTAATCATAAATCAAACAATACACCAAATAGAGACTCTGAAACACTCCAAAGTATCACTTATCTATGCAACTTCCAGCGTGGCCGAAAAATACCCGCCCACCACACAAATCTTTCAACAACCATCCAGCCAGTGAATTTCATGCTCACAAAAATATATTTGCCCCTGGGTGGCTGGTTGTATGCTAACCATTGGCCAGAGAGGCTGCAGTGGGAGGATTCACAATCTGAACATGATTGGGTACCCAAGCGACATCTTTATCACCAACAATGATTTGACTATGATAGGCTAAAAACCACATGGCACAAATTCCAATGATGTCAAGGTGTGGCTGATGTCTGTCAATTCTCTGTTGCGGCATTCTTTCAAACATTTCAAAGCGTGTTTTCATCATCAGGATGCTTCAACCTCAAAATGTCCTCTATCTTCACCTAATCATCTGATTTCTCCCCACTATAATCAATCATATCATCGGCTGGATGTGGAAGGGTGTCTTCCCGTGCATGGTAGCTGCTGTGACCACGCCCTGATATCTGGGAATGTGGTGTGCAATCAGCTTGTTGGGCAAGATCAGCGACGTAAAATTGTGTTGGGTTGTTTAATTGCATCTGAGCGTGAACAGATCAGACAGCAGTATTGCTATCGAAGATCAGAGTAAGGTTGTGACAAATCTGTTGAGCCCATTGATTGATTGAGTCTAAGTCTAGGATGACATGTCGCCTATATAGTAGCTGCCAGCACTAACCCGCAGCCACGTGATGACGTACTCTAAAATGACTCGGTCTAACTAGTCACAATCAGAGTGTGCGCACTAGCATCTTTATTAGGTGACTTGCAGTAGCCCCAAAGTTGTTGGATTTCCACCTGGGGTCTGGCAGATTCGCAATTGCAGTATTCACAACTGACAAAGTGGTCATATCGACAATTGATGTAACTATTAGAAGTATCGATTTATCAGCCCCTGGCCATCGCCATCACAATCACTGAAAAATAATTTCACTCACCATCTTCCAAGCAAGGTCAGGATCCACATCAGCAATAGTAAAGCTAGACAACGTGACAAGGAAATCTGTCAATGCATCACCACGCACCTCTGGCTGCGATGTGCTGTGACCAAAGGTTTATTCCGCAATGTCTTCTGTAATGACATATCATCAGAAGGAGAAAAAGAAGCATTGAGTCAATGAAAAACACCCTAACCTAGATAAATTTCCTCTTGTTAGTTAGCAATTCGTCAATCCGATTCTTCCTCCAGTGCACACCAATCACCATGAACTTGTCAACTGCTGCAACAAGATTCCAACAATCAAGGATAGTCTCATCTGCCATGTACCGAATCTAAAGTGGCCTTTTATACACCAGATCACTGATTCGAGTAATGCAACGAATGATCAGGACATTCCATCACTTGGGCCCAGCACTTACCATGTGGCTGATGCTCATGAACTGGCCAATCTCCCAGATGTACTCCCTCACTTTTTTGTCTTTCCATAGTGTTGTCAAGCCTCCCTTCACCTTCCACAACACCATGGTTTGTGCTTCCCATCAACTAACTCGAACACTGGGTTACGCAGCCCAAGGGTAGATATGGTAAGTTAGCATCTAGATTGTATTGGCATCAGTGACAACTGATATTATCAACCGGAAGGAATCACGTTACATTTTTGTTTCACAATTGCGGCCACTGATTCAGTGGTGGATATCAAGTGCTAGTTACTCTAAACAACGAATGGGAGTGTTGAATATGGCGTCATGGGTGAAGCGATGTGATAGCAGAGTTGTGAAGGGCATATAGAAGGTGCTGGAGATTGTATTTATAGTGTGCAGGCAAGGTGAATATATATGTGGGTTTTGAGGGGTTATGTTGATCCAGCTACAGTATCTTGGCTGCTATTCAGTTAGGAAACAATTTGCTTAGCATTATCTATGTACCCTGAGACGTCAACTAAACACTTAGATTCATCACAATGACAACTAAAAGCATACTCCACAGCCATATCTCAATCCTTTGTCATTGCGCTAGTGCTTGTACGCACCATAATGTCGCAAGATAGGTATTTAAGGAGAATGCACAGTTCATATCCGGTACTAACTTAACAACATGTTGTAACTTTGAATCAGCGAATATGCATAATAGAGTCCAGTAAGGGAGTGAAACAATCGCCAGGACAACCTGAAGGCAGATGCCATTCATCAGGAGGAACATATTCTGTTATGTGTAATCTACGATACGTTATATGGCCTATCGTTACCTCCCGTAACACCGATAACACTAAATAATGGAAAACACCGCAGAGCTGTTTTCGGTAACCCACAATAATACACCTGTAATCTACCAATAGTACAACTGAATTATTAGTGTAATGTAACTATAGTGCATGTATTATATACTGCAATTTATGGATGATAGTATATATTCAACAGTTACTTATTTATTTACTACTCTGACAAGCATACACTCTGACTCTCACAACTCCAACAAGCTCACTCCCACAACTTACATGCTCACTCTAACAACTCTGACATGCTCACTCTAACAACTCTGACATGCTCACTCCAACAACTCTGTCATGCTCACTCACACAACACTGACATATTCACTTCCCAACCTCCGATATGCTTTGTCTCACTGCTCAGACGTGCTCACTCTGCACCTCTCTGACAATCTGGCTTCGCTGGGAGCAAGATGGTAGCGGTGCAATTCTCACTCTCACCTCTCTGACAATCTGGCTTCGCTGGGAGCACGCTGTTAGCGGTGGATCTGGCTTCGCTGGGAGTAAGCTGGTAGCAGTGGATCTGGCTTCGCTGGTAGGGGTGAAAGTGGTTTCGCTGGGAGTAAGCTGGTAGCGGTGGAATTCTCACTCTCACCTCTCGGACAATCTGGCTTCGCTGGGAGCAAGCTGTAAGCGGTGGATCTGGCTTCACTGGTTGGGGTGAAAGTGGCTTTGCTGGGAGCAAGCTGGTAGCGGTGGAATTCTCACTCTCACCTCTCTGACAATCTGGCTTCGCTGGGAGCAAGCTGTTAGCGGTGGATCTGGCTTTGCTGCTAGTGGTGAAAGTGGCTTCGCTGGGAGCACATTGTTAGCGGTGGAGCTCGCTTGGCTGGGAGCATGCTGTTAGCGGTGTATCTGGCTTCGCTGGTAGCTGTGGATCTGGCTTCGCTGGGAGGAAGCTGTAAGCGGTGGAATAATCACTCTCACATCTCTGGCAATCTGGCTTCGCTGCTAGCGGTGGATCTGGACACACTGGTAGGGGTGAAAGTGGCTTTGCTGGGAGCATGCTGATAGCGATGGATTGGGCTTTGCTAGTAGCAGTGGATCTGGCTTCACTGAGAGGAAGCTGGTAGCGGTGGATCGTGCTTCACTGGTCGAAGTGTGAGTGGCTTCACTTGGAGCAAGTTGGTAGCAGTGGATCGGGCTTTACTGGTCGGGTGTTACATAAAGTTCATGGAAGAATACTTGAAGAGTAAAATACCTGATGCTGGTGGTTGTCATGGTGGTGAAGGTGATGGTGGTGTTGGTGATGGTGGTGATGGTGATGGTGGTGATGGTGATGGTGGTGATGGTGGTGATGGTGGTGATGGTGATGGTGGTGATGGTGATGGTGGTGGAGATGATGATTGAAAAAAGGGGGTTGATGGAATGCATGCAGTATGAGGAATTTGCTTCATTCTGTAATTCAATATTACATATGGCAACACTCACATAACATTCTCATAACTGCTCCCTAATGGCCAAAGTACACAGTAGGCAGTCATAATCTATACGAAGCAACCGTAACACAGTTGTACCAGGGATAATATATGATGTTTACAGTTGCACTGAAGGTTTTCCCAACATATACAATGCATGATGCAAGTGATGGCAGCAATGTGAGGGCTGTTAAACACTATGCAAATGTGTGAAGGAGGATGAGAGAAATCTTACAAGACTGGTAGAACCCCAATTTGGAATAAGTCAATTGAGATGCGACTATATCCAAGGACCAGCCAGCATGCCATAACATGAGTATGTGAATTACTATTGAAACACTTCAGAATATTGATGCGACATATCATTTTAGTCACGAAACCAGGAGATTCTTCAACAGTGTCTGTACTGCTCGAAGATGTACTTCTGCATTCTCACTCACATCCCTCCCCTCCATTGCGATCATATCGAAATGTGTACATATATACCAGCTGAACTACTGCCAGATGTCACATCTACGATCCAGCACGATTGTATTCTATGTCCATTCATTCCTTAACAACATTGTGGCTCTTGTTATTATGCTTCCGCCAATGATTACAGCCATACACAAGCTGACACCAAACATGTGTGTGTCGATCCAGTGCAACCTCCTGTTCTGGCACATATTCATTGTCCTCCACACTTGAACAACGGTCTACATGGCAAGACTGTTAGTATCAAGTATCTGGATGTCTTGAATGATGAAATAGATCCATGGTTACCATGTTCTTGGAAGGTGGAATGTTAATTAGCACACTTATGCCTCAAGCACAACTAGAGCAGAACCGGTATCAATGAGCCGTTCAGGAACCCTACGATGGCAACTGTCAGCAACTTCACTTTGTCACATACTGTATTCAAAAGGTTATATGAAATGCCCTATACAACAGTTATCGGCTCTGGGAAATCAGGCACACTGTGTCATTATTGTCTGGCCGATCCAATCAACCTTCGCAACAATAATTACACAGGTTTACTCTATCACAATCATGGTGAGTGTGTTCAGTTGAACATGTAACAGCCTGCATTCAGAGAACATCTGTCTTCTGCTCCAGGAAATGAATTCAGTGAAGCTAAGGAATGTATTGAGTCAGAGATAACCTCAAGCGACTGGGGGTTGAATGAATTGGTATAGTAGTTGCAATTCATTATTGCGATAATGATTTTGAATCTTTCAATAGGTAAGGTGGCCACTTGGAGCTACGATTGTATGTTTATTCGGCAGTTTAGACCAGACACTTCTTACAAACCATTTGGTGGACAAGAATGAATCGCCAGTATATTTGAGTCTCAGAAACATCAACTGTATGATTAGATCAATAAATTCAAGCCTTGCAAGAATTCTGGTTTGCATGCTACCCATGCCTCCGAAATCTCACTTTAATGGACATGAAAAATCCACCGCCAGAAACAAACAACAAATCCTTCATCAGGAGAGTATAAGGTACATCCTCAAGCTGAGTTTTCGTCCTCTGAAAACCATTCCCAACACTGGAAATCAGATGCTCCATGCAGTCAGTCGGATGCGGCAATGTTATCCTGTCTTCTGTGTATGCATGGCTGACCACTTTGAAAACATTCACTTGCACCCAATCAAGCAGCCCTATTACCCTGTTTGCAAGTCACTGAACACTTGGTTCAGTGAAAGGCATTCATTATTGTGGCAATTGAGAGATAATCATCTATATCATCAGAAGATGGTACTTTCGACTCAGTGAGACGAGATGTGGAGAGATAAAGCCACACGCTATCTGGAATATCAAGCAATTGAAACCTGACAGGGCGTCTTGTGAAATATATATTGCATCGCCCTGATCAGCAAAATGTAAATCAGTTCGAAAGCTCTACACAAATCTCCCACACGCTGCAGTCAATTTCACCAGGACTCTCAAACTGTTTGAGATGCTCCCTGACCCCCTTCGAGCTAAGCAATGTACACTCAGACTCTGCAGGAGCATTCCGAGAGGCTACTAAAAGCACCGGCAGTTATGGTGGTGCGTTCAGGATGTTACGAGATTTCACTGAAAGCATAGTAGAATTTTCACGCTGCTGAGACCTCTGTACAGGTCTGCGGGAGACTTTGAGAGCTGCTGGGACCTCTGCACAGCTCTGCTGGAGACTTGGTGACATATTCTCACAGCAGATGTTCCTAGGGTTCTATATGAACAAGGCATTTCATCTATCATATCCGTCTTTGATCCAGTCACAACATTCGCCAGATCATAATATGGCCTATATTGGTATCTAGGTCGCTCTATATACATACGGCACTTGAGTGTAGTCAGAGGGCCCCCTGGGGATAGCAATTGAGAGAGCGTACAGATGCACTTCGAAGGTGTTGTGGCAGGAAAATCCATGTCTCACCCACTACTGCCAGTCCCTGTGGCGGGGGGAAGCTGGTGGGGGCATACAGAGATGGAGGAATAACAGAGATGGTCTCAGCAACAGGGAGTATATAATTGGGAGACTTCAGGGTAGAGAGACATTTCATTATACAAAATACACAATCTATCTTTCACAGCTCTTGGTCCCATGTACTCTTGCTGAACTTTCATAGATCCACACAATTTCTGTTATTCCTCATGGCAGGTTAATTATCCATTACCACTCACTCTCTTCGTACACTCCTCAAGCCAGAACTGCTTTTTATCACCAATTCCCTTCCAATGCCGTGAAGGCTTCACTAATTCACCACACCTGGAGCATGTGAACATCGAGAGGTACTTGCAGGCCATGATCATGTTAGGTTGCAGATACACTTGGAGGCCAAAATCGAGCGAACTCAGAGATGCACTTGGAGGCCAAGGTCCAGAGGGTTTCGAGATTCACTCGAAGACTATGATCGAGCCAGTTGAGAGATGTACTTAGTGACCGAGATGGAGCGAACTCAGAGATTGATTTGCAGGCCATGATCGAGTGAGTTTGGAGACATCCGCAAAATGTACATTGGTCTGGAAGCCAGACACAAGCTTCACAGGCACTCCGGTAGCGCTCACGAGTGCTACATAGTATTTCCAGATGCTCTCAGGCCCCCCTGAAGCTTTGCAATGTGCTCTCAAACACTGCAAGAGCATTCTCAGGTGCTCCTGAAAGCACCTGATCGTATGGAGGTGGATTCAGGATGCTATGATATTGATCAATGGAATAGTCCAATGTTGGAGCTGCTGAAACCACTGCACAGGTCTGTAGGAGAATTCGAGAGCAGCTGAGACTTCAGCGCACCTCTGCGGAAGACTTCGGGAGCAGCTGAGACCTTTCCATAAGCTCTGCAGGATACTTAGTGTCCTATTCTCACAGCAGTGATTCTGAGGGTTCCACAAGGCATTGTGTTTATCATATTCGCCATTGTTACTGTCACAAGATTGACTATCTCATACTATAGCAGGTATTATCTAAGTCTCTCAATATGTACACCTACAGAGATGCAGGGATAACAGAGATGGACTCAGCGACAGAGAGTATATATTTGGAAGACCCCGGAGTTAATCAACATCATCACAAGATACAAAATACCCATTCTCTCTTTCCAAGCTCTTTGTCCAACGCCCACATGCCAAGATTTCATAGGTCTACGGAATTTGTGAGGTTTCTCACATACTCTTGCCACGCATTTATAGATCCATGAAATTTGTGTAGTTCATCATGGCCGGGTATCCCATCATATTCACAAACCCTGTTCCTATGCTCCTTAAGCCAGAACGGCTCTCTGGCATGAATATTCGACCAATTTTTTGTAAGGTGCAGTGGAGTGTTGTTGATGGGCTGCCAGTCGTCCATCTCCACCTGTTCACCGCACTGTGATTGAGCAAACTTAAAGATTCACTTCAAGGTTATGCTCATGCAAACTAGGAGGCAGTAAGAGAGGGAGTTTGAAGATATACGTGCACGCTATGATCGAGGAAGTCTGGACATTCATATGGAGGCCGTCATTTTGCGAACTTGGAGGCTATAATGGTGCGAGTTTGGAGATATGCACTTGGTGGACACGAGAGAGGGTACTTAGACGCCGTAATCAATCGAGTTTGGAGATGCAGTAGGCGGCCACAGTCATGCGATTTTCGAAGAAGTAATCAGGCGAGTTTGGAGATGTACTTGGAAGCCATGATCACGCGAGATTCCAGGAAAACTTAGAGGCAGTCAATCTGGAAGCAGTAGTTCAGGAGGGAAGCGAGACGGGAGCTGAGACTCCATCCATTGATTAACTTGTAAATGGGGGAATGTAGAGAATTGAATACAACATGGTCTGCAAAGTGATGAGAGATTGGCTGCGAGCAGAAGACAGTCTACCTTGGGATACTGCAGTGAGCGGGGTATGTACTGCTCAGTGTATGCTGTACTCGGTCTATGCTGTATTGGGTGTATGCTGCACTGGGTGTATGCTTGTGCTGGGTGTGTCCTGTACTCAGTGGTAACTATTGAATATTGAATTGAGAGATAGACAGGGATGACATAACTTCGTGTTCTCAGATGATGGTAGAGTTGCAGATGAGAAAGAGAGAGATGACAGAAGATGGGGGAAATTGTTGTGTGAAACTGCGACTTAAGAGAATTTTGTGTGCGAGTCAATTTACCATCCCCAATACGGCAGCGACAAGGCCCAACCCAGCTTGTAACAACACTGATACGTGGTCTTGCAAATGCAATTAGGCAAGTCATACTCCAGATTTCTCAAATCCGCATGTATCCTCCGCTGCATTCTCATCGTCATTTCCCATCTCTCTCTTTCTCATCCATAACTCAACCATCATCGCAGAACGCAAAGTTTACTCCTCCCTCTCTATCTCTCCATGCAATGAGCATGAGTTGACACCGAGTACAGCTTAATCTGTGTAAGGCATACACCAAGGACAGCATATAATGAGTACAGCATACACCAAGTACAGCATACACCAAGTATAGCAAACACCAAGTACAGCATACACCAAGTTCAGTATACACCAAGTACAGCCTGTGCCGATTATAGCATATACCGAGTACAGCATACACCGAGTACAGCATACCCGCAGTACAGCATCCACTCAAGGTTGTATGTCCTCCCTTCATTCTCGATATTATGGGGTGACTCTTGAATCTAGCTTCAGCTTCCGGTGTACCTCCATCAGCACATTGTAAAATGGTTTGGAAGTTATAACTGAACAACTCAGCAACTCTGAACAGCCACACTGATCTTTGCAGATGCTTGCAGATGCTCCCAAATAGGCTGAATGCAATGGGATGTGCTCTCAGGTGCTCCGAGACCAAGTTGCTGGTGCTGCTCAATGCTCTGGAAGTTGTGGAACAGAATATAACATTATCCTGAAGAGTGTATAGTTGTCTTGAAAATGCTACAAAATCAAACTATTAGAATGTACAAATTTCAGAGCTATTGGGAGTATTGGGAGTATTGGCCGCATCACCAAGTCTATTTCGATGCACCTTGAATCTAGAGGCATATTCTGCAGGAGAGATTTTTGTAATGTTTATGTCAAATAGTACAATTCGATTAACAATCTTCCTCCTGCACACCTTGATCCAGGCATGTAAGTTTCATATACAGTCCAGTAGGTATCTAAATCCATATGATTATTTACACTCCATACGCTATCGATTCTATCAGATGAAGTATGCTTTCGCACCAAGTGTGCTGGTCCAACAATTGCTCTAACAGGTACAATGTGCATCTTATCACTCTGTTTGACAACCCCGGATGAACCCATCAATACAATCAGCCCATCCATGCAGATCTTTGTACTTTGTTGGAATCAGCACCACATATTCTTAAGCTTGAGGACATGATATCCATTCATCAGTCTTCTTGCACCTCTGGGAAAAGGTCGGTATTATTTTTCTGGCAGGCAGGCACCCCTGAAATTGGAGGATCTGATTCAGTGGAGTCCAGCTAAAGTATAATACAGGAAAAGAAGGAACATAGCCTTGGAAGGTGTTATCAAGGTCATTTTCCGTATGTTGGACTAAGATATTATGAAATTGAGGCATGATCCCTTGGTTGACATTGGTATATTCTACGTTGCAATCAAGACCCACACAGTCAACAGATGTAGGGCAGTGAAATGGTTTACGGTAGTTGAACAGCCCATTGTGAAGTTTAATAAATATACTGTCTATGAGTACATTCTGATCATATTCAAGTACCAGTCCACAAACCTTGTGTCCCCAGTCCTATTCAATTTGTGCACCGAATACCTGACCAAAGATGGGAATTCCGAAATCTTCTGATGCATCGCGGAGTGGGGTTAATTTGATTCTTCTGGACATGCTGCAGACATGGGTTTCCATCAAATGATGTACCTGTTGTGCTACGGAGCGGAAAAATGGCTCTTCCTGACAATGCTGGACACGTAAAGGATGGGCTCTGCGAGTATTTTGCTGTTTATCAGTAGCGGATAGTAGGTTGGAAACTTTTGCCGAGTCATTATTGTGCCAGCCTTACAGGGCAAGATGAGACAGCGTCTCCTCCATAGAGTCAAGACCGGTACACCGGTCATCGTGCTTAGGCATCTCTTGAATGTAATTGGCTTTATTTGTACATCGATATGCCTCTTTCACATTGCTGATATGTAGCCGTTCAGAAATATCAGTGCTGAAATTGTCGCTAAAACCCATTTGGCGGATTGACTCTGATATATGGCTTACAAGATGCATCTTTGGATATCCGAAATTGATCACACTCTGCTCGATGGTTTCCTGTAGCTCCTGAACGCCAATTGCTTTCCATCAAGCTTCAAACTCAATCAAGCGGATGGACAATTCCTTCTTGAAACGCATCTGCTCATTCGAAGTGGTACCATGAATCTCTCTCTCCAGCAGATTTGCAATGTGGTCCGTATCAGGGATACTCCAGGTGGTGGCTTCAGTTTTAGCCTCAGATAGACGGACCTGAAATTCCACACACTTGTCTGAGGTCATGTTTGCCGCTCCATGAACCTCTTCTTCTGTAGCAGTTTTCATGTGAGCAAGTGTTTTGGCAAATGTGCTTCTGGGACCGGTTGCTTTAGTCAGAACTTTCTGCAATAGTTGTCGCTTATGATGTTGGAATAATATATCGAAAAGCTTGCGTTTATCAGGTGTCGCCTGATGGATTTCGTGCCCCAATTGCTGTGTTGCACCCTGCCGATCAGCATCTGACCATGTGGTTGCCACTTGTTGGGGTGCATTCAGGCACACCTGAAATTGCCTTGGTTGTGTTGTTGAAACCTTTTCAGCCATGTACATCTGAACCTCCAATGCAGCATGGATTTTATGAATCTTTTGTTCTCGGAACTGATGGGATTCTCTTGCCAACAGTTCATCCACTTGGGCCTTCGCAGAGTTCGACAATTTCTGTTCTTGCAAAGTACCCTTCTTCTTGTACAATCGCTTCAGCGCATTATCTAGTGCTGTGAGGGCTAGATCAGAGTGATTGTTTGGCTAACAAGTAGAGAGAATTTACATAATGCCTGTACTGCTCACATTACCATTTCATCAGAGGCTGTTTCCACCGCAGTTTTCCTGTCATCCTTGGAGCACTCAAGAATTGGCGCACAATTCACTGCCAGTGTTCTGATTATGTCCCGGATCTGTTGTCCGAGCCAGGAGCAACTTTTCATCGAATCGAATGGTTTAGAGAAGTGCTGAAGGCCTGGACATCGTGGTACCGATGTGAATCGATAGTCAAATTGATACTTCACATTTCTCACTATCGGGTATTTGAGCAGACAGTGCAATGAGTCTCTAACACAACCCAGGAGCAGCTGATGCAATTCATCCGGCTGCCAAAGCTGATATGTATTGCAGAGAGAATATTGCCAGAACAGGTTGCAGATTGGACGAACACCAAGAGTGTGCAGACCATCAATATTAGTTTCGTCCAGAAGGTCCGAATAACCATCCTGATCATTTGGGTTATCAAGCAGTCCAAATGTGGAATGTCCCATCGGCGCACCTTTAGGATTTTCACACATCCGGCATGAGCCATATGTGACTTGAGCAATCATGACTTGTTCTGGATAATCCCCAACCGAGGCAGCCAAAAGAGGATAACATTGTCTCTGGAATCCATCACCACAATTCCATTTCAAGCCTGGACGAGTTCTGTCAAGATTCAGGAGTGGGGACAGCCCTGTTCCAACAACGGAATGCCATACCTCGTCAGTATTTTGGGCACCTTTCGTGGGGCAGGGGATCAGCCCAACGAGAATTCAGGTGTGCATTGTAGGTGTACAGCGGATATCATTTCCAATACTACCAATCGTGAGATACAGCGGCCAGGTATGCTAATTGCCTGACAAATTTGTCAAGTGAGTCTTATCCGATGCACAAATGACTGGGACAATTGTTACTCCGGCAGGATGCTAATTTTGCATATCCCACCACCAATCTCCCGTGTTCATCTGGCAGAAATTTCGGCGATTTTCCGAGTCTGCGAGGCGCACCAGTTCAAGATCGAGGTGCGCATGCAATCGGAGATGTGCCAAAAGGAACTGTATACATTGGAAAATATCCCTGTAGTATAATGTTCCAAAGATATGTGAAGGATCTTCAATCCAACTATCATCGCCAGGCCCGAAATCGAGTTAAGACAGGAGCTTTCACAGAGCATCTGCTGATTGGAATGATTCGATTTTGAACTTGTCCAGTCCACATCACAGATGTTGATCTATCCAGGTTTTTGTTTGCTGGCTAAATGATTGAGCCTGTTGAAAGTCATGTGCTGACTGAAAAGAATCCCATGGATTCCATTGTTCTGAGTACTTGTGATGCTTGTTGTACAATGCAGTTGCTTTCCCATATGCTTTCCCTCCCACATTATCCACTCCAACTACCTGCCTATGAACCTTCGTCTTTGTTGGATCAGGGGTACTTGTCAGATAAGGCTTCTGAGAGTCTATAGTTTCATCGTCAGGAGTATCTTCAGGTGGTGGCGTACCAGGTACATTGTCTGTAGTTAGATCATCAGTTGCCTAGTTCATCAATGGCCATTCAGGTGCAACAACTGAAGTCAAACCATAATGGCTCTGGTCGATCCCAGCCTGCAGGAGGTAAAATCCCGTCAGATAATAGCCCTTCATTCTTGGATATTGGGTGACAATGTTGATTGCGAGCCTCGAGTCGGTTCTCATCAAATAATGTCTTTTGGCAGATTAAGCACTTAACACGTTTCCGGCGAGTGTTGACCATATTCGAGGAATAGTCAGTGAACACGTATTCAGATGAATTCTGATGATGCTCCAGGGGGTGATTAAGAGCCTCAGGGATATTGGTTTGAAAGCGAGCTAACTCAAGTTAGCGTATCACAGCCGCATTGCACCCCGCCAAATGTGGGGTAAATTAAAGTCACCTTACGATTAGCTTTCTTTATAAACTAGGATATATATATCATATTCCACGCAATAATCATACACATCATCTGCTCAAAGTCGTTAGCAGAGAAGAGAATATTTGTTTTATCATCACTGCAATCGCCATGATGGGCCTTATAATATACTACGTCATTGCGGAATTGTGAGTTTATACCTAAGCTCCAGCCTCCCAGCCGCTGATAATGAAAGTAGATCATCTTACTACAATGAATAGGTCACGTTCCTAGCTAGCTGTATGCCCATGCAATGATCATTCAGAAATGATAGGATGGTTGCTTCAGAAACGATCCTTGACTGGAGCCTGGATCCTGAGGAGAATAAAGATTGATAGACAAGGAGCTCCATAGGAAGGCACAAGTGTTGCTGCGCGACTCAAAGTCCTCCTATTGAGTGAGGTTGCAAGGTCGTACACACACAACATATGAGTAATATTCCTAGTGGTGCTAACCTTCGTACTGGATACAGTTCTTGTTGGGTTCCTGGAGATATCATCTCATATCCCTTGTATGACCAGTAAAGTCATCGAAGCACACGAAGGTGAGCACCTATCCAATATCCTTGTATATGGATTCGAGCATATTACAAAGAATGGTGGAATGTGTGTGATCAAGGTTTCTTTTTCTCAGCCGGGTTAGTTTCAGAGATCAATAATGGAGTGAAACACCACAGATCGTGATAACCCAATGGGATATAAGAGGACCTTCATGCCCTCGAAGGTTACTGCTACCTGCAATATACTCAATCATACTCTGATTTATTCTATGTAACTTCTCGCATCTATAGTAGTTTACCAGCATCGTTGTTCACTGAACATGTCGACGCACAGATCTCCACCGAAGACAGCGAACATGGCATGTCCAGGTGGCCTATTTGGCACCCAACATTGCCATGAAGATAATTCAAAGTTATTGGAAAAAAGTTCACGAACTGCCAATGGCAAAGACAGTCGATTTGGGAAAGAGACCAATCAATAGCAACCGCCACATGGGTATGGTTACCTGCCTTCACATCAACCATTTCCAGACGCTCCGCAGTTTTATCTGCACTCTCTATTGAAGATGACACACAGTTTGCAACCAACCACAAGCGCACAGGAAGGATATCCGAGTTATGGGCCACCTTGGCAAGAATATGACCTCCACCAAGCTGATTATGGTGGGTCTCAAATGATCCCGCCTCCAAAGATTCCAGGAGAAGGGCCGTAATCTCCAGGTGCACCGAGAGTGCCTCCAGGACAGCCGGAAAACTATCCTGTTAATCGGCCAACATTGTCCCGCTCTAATTCTCTAGCTAAACCTCCTTCCAGCACACCTAGTAAACCCTCGATTAGCCTCCCAACAGAACAATTCCAGTCACCAGTGGAACCAGGCAATTCAGATATTGCAAACATTGCAGAATTGCCCCCCTTGCCGGAGATGATCTACGACAATTACGATGCAGATAATGAGAGCGACAATTCGTCGGACTTGGGCAATGCAGAAGGCAAACCACCAGTCCGCCTGCAGCAAACTGAATTCTCCTTGAAACAATTTGCCAATAGAATGGGGCAGGCCGACTATAGTGCGTTCAACAAGTGGAAGAAAGTATGCATGGCTGGGTTCTCGGAGATAAAGCATTGGTTCATAATCCGGGGGCAGATCTGCTTGAAACAGGTTCGAGATGAACCCCTGCACTGGGAGATGGCAGTTGCCGATGGTTTTGAGACATTTGAGAACTGACTGCTGTCGGATAATTTTGATAATCCTGAATAGATTCTCCAGCAGTGGGTTGAAATGATTTTGAAGAAATTTGCAAGCAATATTTGGGAGGCAAGAAAGAAAAGAAAGGCGAGGCAACAGGCGACCGGTGACGGATTTGGGTGAGCGCACAAGCAAACTGGGGAGAAATAACCTCTCCAAGTTGCCAAATAGAACATTCATGGTTGTGATTCGCTGGGTGTCAAATGGCAACGATATGGTTCTAGCCCCCAAACAACTCCAAGCCTCGTATATGGATGTGAGGCACTGGGAGGAGTTGATTGATTTCATCGACAAAAACAGAGGCTCGAAAGAGCGTTACATTATGACATTGATGTTCAAGCGCACCATGCAGCAGGACGAATTGGCAGGAGAGTATGTGGGATTATATACAAATGGGCAAAAGATCATGGACCCCATCTACGGCCAGATTTCATACAACTGTTGCCTTCCAAACGCTTTCAAGTTGAAACTTGGACCCGATTTGAAAATCTTTTTGGTTGAAAATATTGGTGCGACAGAGAAGGAGATTGCTGAATAAATAATTAGACTGAGAAGAGGAATCCCTGCTAGCCGTGTTAAGGCTAGATGTGCGCAACTGCTAACCATTATACATAGACTTTGGAAGGTTCTGAAGAGGGTGGAAGAGAGGAGGGAGAGGAGGATGGTGGGCAAGAGAATGATACTTGTATTAATGTAAGTTCTGATTGAAAGAATAGAATTGATTGTATTGCATCCATAAATATTCCTTTCAATTGTTTCATATCTGTGAAATACCAAACATTGCGACGAATTTCAGGAGCGCCAGAATACGAGCCCATCTGCCCAGCTTACATCGGAGCAACTGAAAGAGATGATTGAGGACGAAAAGGAAACAAACCAAAGTGCAAGGGAGGTTCAGGAGCAAGTGAAGGATGGTGAGGAGATCCTTGATCCACCAAAGACCAGCTCAGTATTGAATACGGTTCTCAGTACAATGAACTATGAATTAGAACACGAGGGTCTTGATGAGGTAGTCAGGCTGTTGAATGCCGATTCTATTCCTCAATCAACAGATGACCATGTTCCCGGCCACAAGTGTTCAATTCCAGGCCTGCTCAGAACTGAGTTTCTGGTACACAAGGTTTCAGCCATCTGGTTCATCGTGAGGGGGTGGGTTTGGGATGCAGATATCCCCGGAGCACTGGTGGCGGATGTAATGGGTCTTGGAAACACTTTCACCTTGGTTTCTGTGGCAATGCTTTGCAAATTGGTGACTGAGAAAGTCGTAATGGTGTTGCCACAGTCCATTTTATGGGGGAATACCCTTGAAAAGTGGGTGATTTTGGCGCACAATGACTTTCCCAGCATTGTCGGTGAAGAATGGAAGTGGTATCCGCTCAAGAGATTGAACTCTGTTCCCCACTGCCCATTGGAGATACAGACCACACCACCCCACGGGCATCCAGCACATGTATTAGCCATTGAACCAATTCTTGTGGTTACAATGCCGGAGTGGCAGAGATGTTCAAGATGGTCATCAATGAAATGACACATAGAACCGAATTCAAACTCGTCAACTTAAGGTATGCTGAAAATTCGAATCTAACCCCCGAGGATCTGAACACCTGTATTGATGAGCTGGAAAACCGATGGAATATCCACCTTGTGTCATATGATACCTTAACATCCAGAGCAAAACCAACAAGCACTGGCCAACTCTCCTGCTGTGCATGGAGTTTTGGGATTTTTGATGAGTCTCATTGGTACAAGAGCAAGAACAGTGTGGGCTGGCAAATTGCGATGAATGTGAAAATTGGATTCAAACGTCAAGTCGCTGCTACACCGGGATTCCATTCACTCTATGACAAGTGTTATCAGACAATGTGGCTGTTTTCAGATACGCCTGACGATCCTGAGGATGATACTGTGATGGAGAAGCATAGTGCTGAGGCATTGTATTTCGCAGTGAAGAGTTTGATGCATGGTATCCGAATCAAAAATAAAGAAGCTCAACAGGATGGGGCGCACCAGATGATACAGATTGGAAAGCCTTGGATGATAAGGAGGTGGTCAGAATCAAAACTAGCCAATGGAAAACCACTCGTTCAGATACCGAAGGAGAATTCACACCTCATTGATCTCGAGTAGACTGAGGACGAGAAAGCAGAACTGTAGACTCTTGTGGAGAGATACACTTCGTGCGGTGCTTCAGGAGCAAGGAGGGTTCATAGATGGTGGCTACTATGTTTCTCGTTAGTACTGGGAGACCATGCGAATTGCAACGACATTTTCTGACAATGGTATGATGTATGGCCACTCAATACTTGGGTGGATTCTCCCATTTTCCAATGGCTGAAAGAGACATTTCTGGTAATGCTTGCTATGGTACCTGCGGAGTATTCCAAACCTGACCAGGACGACGAATCAAGAGAGGTGCTCCTTCTGGAAAAAGACAGAAATGAAAATGCACTCCCCGCTGCACATCCTCCACCAAACGCCGTTCAATTTTGACCTCTTCCTAGGCTAGTTCGTCATTTCAAGTGGTGCCTAACGAAGTTTTTTGTGGACAATGTGGATATATTCCACATGTATGCAGAAATGGGCAATGATGAACTCACAGAAAGGCAGCTCAAATTCCAGGATTCACGAAATCCCTCTGTATTGATAACTACACCCAACGTGGGTGGGACCGGCATGAATCTTACAGCACACAATCATGCAGTAATAACTCAGAAGTTCTGGGTATTGAATGAGCCGCGGCAGGCATTTGAGCAAGTTGTCAGGCTAAGGCAAGAACATGTACCACACACATGGTTACTGAATACGGGTCCTGGTGACTATGATAACCCCGCAAGTAATCTCCATCAACTCTCTGGAGTTTGAACAAATGAGAGTCCTCCATGGCTTGATGAGTCAACTGAACATTACGACGACGATGATTTACTGGATTCTGGAGTCTCATGAGGACCATAGCAAGTGGCTGACAGAGAATGGAGACACGTTGCAGTCTGATGAACCATCATGTTTGATTGTTAGGACGATTCATCAAGGTACGCCTCTTTAGACAGTCACCCCACATAATCTTAACTGATACAAATAGTCAAAAAGGTCGTTTGTAAGGCACACTATACTGTAAAGATAAATCCTTGCTCTGGGTCATTTTTGAATTGAATCAAAGATCTGATGGTGGAATTGGTTGAGGGGGATTTCATTGGTGTTCTTAATTATTAATAATGACGAATATGAGATGAAGTCAGTTGATAAGCTACATTACACGTTCCCGGCTGGCCTATCTCACATGCATTGTGTTACAGATGACTACTGTCCCTGATTTTATTATTGAAGCAGGATGACGATACCGATCAAGAGCTCAGTGATGACGAAAGTGAAGACCCAGGAGAGTCCAGCTTATTGTCCAACATCCCAGAAGATGATTCAGATCACCAACAGGAGGTCCTGCTGCTAGGCCAGGCCCGCCAGGACAAGACATTACAAACTACAAGGGTTCCACTGCCAAAAAAATGGAGCCGTTCTGATACTGTTATTGGACACGCTCCACTTCCAAATTCCCGAAATCCAGATGAGCCAATGGCACCACCACTGCTCAAACGTCAAAAGTCAAACCTCCTCAACAAATTATCCAAGTCTGACCGTGCACCATCCACCCAGATGCTGTCACTCTGCACATCTAGAGGAGACCTCAATGTTCCACAACCCAAGGCCAGTGCAGATCAGAACGTTCCCCAATACCAAACGGCTACTTTTGAGGTAGTGAACAGGTTTATGGAGGCAATTGTATTCACGAAGATTCCATTGCCAGATTTATCCAATTACAAGTACTCGATGGGTGAAGAAGCTTGGACACTCCCCATTGACGCTCAGAATGGTCAGCAGGCATTAGCAGGTGCTCCTGTAGGTACGCCATCTGTCTGTCAAATGCCTGACAGTCCATCCCTCAAAATAGATCCACAAACACGAGAAGCTGTAGGTCTTGGATTCTGTTTAATGCTCCACTATCAGATTTCGGTTATTGACTACGCCCTAAAATAAACATATTTGAAAGTGAAGATAAGTACCATTCGAGGACGGTTGGCAGATGGGGCACATCAGACTGTTGTCCGTGTTATCAGTTGGATTTTCGCTCTGAGACTGAGCTTTGGGTCCAGGTTAAGGAGCTCTTATTTGATGATGCATATCTCTCGAAGATCATTGATGATAAGAAATCATGGTTCACCTGAATGGAAGTGGTTAATCTAATTTGCCAGCAATTTTTTCTGCACCACCAATGGCTTCGGGCGCCAGCCTACGACATCCCAATATTTTGAACCTCTCACTCCGCAGACTTTAGCGCTAGCAGCTGCAGCTATTCATTGTGCGCTCTCTAAATATGCCAGTTGAAAGAAGGCCACAGTTCTGTTTTCTCAAGATGAATATCGAGGTTCATTTTGCCCATCCCCAGTGATAGATTTCACTCCGGAAGCCACTACACTCATCAATCACACATTAGTGGGCCACCTGATACCGCCTGCGGTGCAACTCAGCAAAGATAGGCTCTCCTCAATTTCCGTTGGCGCTCCTTAGCCTGGATTAACAATCTTCAATTTCATTGCGCACTTGATTCCCCCTTTCCGCGCTCCTCAATTCCCATCGGTGCTCCTTAGCCAAGATTGACACTATTCTATTTCATTCCACACGCAATTCCCCTGTTCATGCACTACTCGATTTCCACCGGCACACCTCGGTCTGGATTGTAGCTTCTATATTGAATTCCATACTCCTTACCCCCTCACCCCCCACACCGCCCTCCCTTTTGACTCTCGTACGCAAGTATGGGCTCTCTTCAATCCCCGTCGGTGCTCCTCAGGCTAGATTTGGTGCTCCTCAATCCCCATTGGTGCTTCTCACCCTAGACTTGGCGCTCTTTTTCATTCCGTGCTCCTTCAACACCTTCTGTGTACTCCTCTTTTCCACACAGCACTCCCCATCTGGCCCTGCTCTTTTCCTTGGTGGTTGCTCCTCTTCTTCATCCAAATAATCATTGCCTTGCAAACATCCATTCAGATTCACAGTTAGCTAACATCTCATTACACCATTGTTAGATATCACAAATCGAGCCAAACACCATTGGAATTCAATTTCATCCACTTGCCAGGTTCGAATAATCGCCAAATACAAGGAGCGCCTCCAGCTGCTTTGCGCCATTGATGAATTGTGTGTTCCTTCGTTTGTCGGATCTGATGAGATGGGAGATGGAGTGTGTAACATTGACACCATTTTTGATTGAGATCATTCAATCGCTTAGTCGGGGTATTGTTTCGGTGTAGCTGTATTTATGTTTGCATCACTTGCCTTTTTCTTTGGTTCATCAATGTAGCGAGGCGAAAAATACAATGTTGAAGACGATGATAGCTAGTATGATTGAGAGTTGATAATGAACATTAATCCATTCATTAAATTGGCCATTGAGGGAAATCGATTCCTACTGTACATCCAGAGTGTCTCAGATCACACCTGCAGTCCTCTGAACAAATATGCATATGAACTCAGGCATCTCTCAGAGTTTTGTGTGATTTTTGCGTTGGTCCAGTGACACTCCCAAGTGCACCCAAATTTCTCTCCGGCGCTCCAACGTGTTCCCAAACATATCACAATCACTTCACAGGTTCTTCTGTACCCATCATCAGAGATCCCAGTTACTCCTGTACCAGTCATCAGAGATCCCAGTTACTCCAAAGGCCGGCCGTAATGCCCTCCTAGGGTCTGATACTCTCCTGACATTGACGCTTCTAAATTTTCACTCCACATCCTCTTAGATACTCCTGGAGGCTCCCAGTGACTACAATTCATTTTGCAGATGTCCCTGGACAATCGACCACCTTGAGCCAGCTCTCCATGAGAGCTCAAAGGTAATATCACATTGTCACATTCCAACAGTGGCGAGTTAACTAACTGATGAATACAGTCTTAGCACCCCGTGTGCCGTCCGTCAACCGCCTCCAAGTACTCTTTCAATCTCGCTCCATTGCGGCACCAAGTGCGTCTCCAAACTCTCTCCATTACGGCCTCCAAGTTCACACAATCATTGCTTCCATATTCATCTCCACACTCGCTCAATTACGGCCTCCAAGTTCACACAATCATGGCCTCCATGTGCATCTCCAATCTCGCTCAATTATGGCCTCCAAGGTAGCACAATCATGGCCTCGATGTGTGGACCTCCAAACTCTCTCAATCACAACCTTCCACTGAATGACCAACCTTGCTTGATGACGGCCTCCAAGTGCATCTCCAAACTCACGCGACCACGATCTTGGAGTGTATCTCTAAGTTCACTCGATCACGGCCTACAAGTGTATCTCCAAATACCCTCGATTACTGCCTGCAAGTGCTTCTAGAAACTCATCTGATCACAGCCTGGGAATGTATCTCTTAGTTCACTTGATTGTCGTTTTCGGGCGGACCTTGTATTGCTCCCAAGCACAGGCTGGAGCCAGTCCAGTTATACTGTACGTAGATGGGTTGCTATATAGATGCATTGATAAGAATATGAACTATATACATGAGTTTCAAAAATCGTTGAACGATAAGTAGTAGTTATGAATTCCAGGCGCACCAGCAGTGTTGCCAAAGTTGTTGTATTTCCCAGACTGCTGAACAGGGATTTGAGATGCTCCCAGGCTTGTCATTGGTGCTCCCAGACGTGTCGTTGGCACTCCCAGACATGTCATTGGCACTTCCAGCCTTGTTGTCCGTGCACCCAGACTTGCCCTCGGCGCTCTCAGGCTTGTCGCCGGCACTTCCAGCTGCTCCCAGGCTTTGTGTCGGTGCTCCCAGGTGCTCCCCAGGTTGACACCAGACCTTCTATGGCCACATAATTTCGTTACTGGTGCTCCCAGGTGCACCTGAAGGCCACTGCATCACTACAGTACACTCTGGAATTTGACCACCCTGTGACTCTGGTCCGACAACTTCCAGACACTCCCAGGTGCTCCCAGAGGCTCCCAGAGGCTCCCAGGAACACAAATACATTTTGCTGATGGATGCACTCCAAGGCCATGATCGAGCGAGTTTTGAGATGCACTTGGAGGCCGAGATCAATCAACCACAGAGATCCACTGTGAGGACAGTATTGAGCGAGATTGGATATCCACTTGCTGCCCGTGATCAAGTGAGTTTGGAGATGGACTGGTGGCCATGATTGAGCGAGATTGGAGCAGTACGTCGTGGTGGTCTGTCTGGAGGCAGTAGATTGGGAGGGTGGTGCTATGGTACCCAGTGTATACTGTACTAGGTCAATTCTGCACTGAGTGCTTGCTGTTCTCCGTATATGCTGTACTCGGTGTGTGCTGTACTCAGCGTTAACTCAGGATCGGGGCATGCATACATAGAGAGGGATGACTTAACTTGGTGTTGAACAATGATGGTCGAGTTCAGAACGAGACAGAGAGAGTTGTAATGAGATGGGACATATTAGCATGAGACACTGGGACCTCAGCCAAATGTATTTTAGTCACAGGAGGCCTCCAGGAGTGTCTGAGAGGATATGAAGTGTAAACTAAGATGCGACAATTTCAAAAAAATATTAGACTGTACGAGGGCATTCGGTCCAGCCTTCGGAGTAACTGGGATTTCAGATGAGTGGTACAGGAGTACCATGGGAGTGATTGTGATAAGGTTGAGAACACCTCAGAGCGCCAGAGAGAACGTTTGGTGCACCTGGGACTACCTGGGTGTACCGGTGACAAGGCTGGGAGCGCCGACGACAAGTCTGGGAGCTCCGACAACAACCCTGGAAGTACAGACGACACGCCTGGGAAGCACCTGAGAACACCTCAAATCGCTGTGAAGCATTCTGTGCAAAGCTACATCGTTTTTAGCAATGGTGCTAGTGCGCCTAGAAATCATAGCTACTACTTATTGTTCAATGATTTTTAAAACTCATGTATTCAGTTTGTATTCTCATCTCTCTATCTATATAGCTACCCATCTACACACAGTATATCTGGACTGGCTGCAGGTGCTGCTTGAGAGCAATTCAAGGTGCGCCTGAAAATGCCAATCGAGTGAACTCACCAACAAACTCCAAGGTCGTGATCGAGCGAGTGTGGAAATGCACTTGGCGGGGGTAATTGAGTGCATTTGGAGATACACTTCAAGGCTGTGATTAAGTGACCTGACAGATGCACGCTGAGATCATGATCGAGCAAGTTTGTAGACGCACTTGAAGGTAGTAATCGAGCGTTTTTGGAGATACACTTGGACGCTGTAGTCGAGTGAGCTTTGAGATGCACTCGGACATCGTCATCGAGCGAGTTTGGAGATGCTCTTGGAGGTGGTTATCTACCATAGTTGGAGACACAGTTGGAGGCCGTCATCAAGTGGACTTAGAGATGCACTCTGAGATTGTGATTGAGCCAGCTTGGAGATGTACTTGGAGGAGGTAAGCGAGATAATTGAAGATACACTTGCACACGTTGATTGAGTGAACTGAGAGACGCATTCCGGGGCCATGATCAAGCGCGTGTGGAGACTCATTTGGAGGCCGTGATCTAGTGAGTTTGGAGATGAACTTGGAGGCCATAACCGTGCAAACTTGAAGGCCGTAATCAACCGAGTTTGGAAGAGTACTGAGAGGACAATGGACTGCGTACCGGGTGCTGAGACTCTTTACATCAGTTAGTTAGCTCCCAACTGTGGGAATGTGACAAGGTGACTTTACCTTTCAGCTCTCATGGCGAGCTCTCTGATAGGAATCAATTCTATACGGAGGCATGTCTGAAGCTGAAGCTACATTCAGGGGTGAACTCGTAATCATGAGAATGAAGGGCAGACAAACAATCTTGGGTGAAGTCTGTCCTAGGCGTATGCTGTACTCGGTGTCAACTCATGGTCATGACATGGAGAGATATAAATGGATGACTTAACTTTGTGTTCTGTAATGATGGTAGAGTTGTTGACAAGAAAGAGAGACATCCGGGATGAAGATCAGAACGATGTGCATGATAGGAGCGGTTGTGAGAAATCAGCAGTATAACTTGCCTGATCGGATTGGCATGACCTCGTATGGGTGTCAATACACGGCAGTTCGGGACTCGTACCTATGGTGTTGGGGATGGTCAATTGACTTGCATATGAAATTCTTTTACATCCCAGTGAGTCATGATGATTGTCCCCATATCCTCTCATCTCTCGCATTCTCATCCTCAACTCGACCATCACGATGTTGAGTCTTCATTCACGATCTCTTCATGCCATGATTAAGAGTTAATACCCGAGTACAGCATCCACCCAGTACAGCATATCCTTAGTACTGCATACACCGCGTACAGACTCATTCCAATATTGACTGTCTCCCGCTCCCAGCCAGTCTCTCATCTCTTCGCAGACCATGTTGTACTCAACTCTCTAAATTTTCACAATTACGAGTTAACCAATGAATAGAGCCTCAGCGCCGGTTGTGCCTCCCTCCCTAACTACCGCCTCCAGATTGACCTCCTCCAGATTTACCGCCTCCAAGTACACCTCCAAACTCGCTCGATCATGCTTTTGAAGTGCATCTGCAAACTCACTCGATCATAACCTCCAAGTAAATCTCTATACTCGCACGATGACAGTCTCCAAGTTCACACAATCACCGCCTCCAAGTGCATCTCCAAACTCGCTTGATTACGGCCTCCAAGTGCATCTCCAAACTCGCTCCAGCACAGCCTCGAAGTGTATCTCTAAACTGGCACGATTACAGCCTCTAAGTTTGTATGATTACAGCCTCCAAGTTCATCTACAAACGCACTCAATGACGGCCTCTAAGTGCATCTCCAAACTCGCTCGATCACAGACTCCAAGTGTATCTCTAAACTGGCACGATTATGGACTGCATGTTTGTGTGATCACAGCCTCCAAGTGCATCTCCATACTTGCTCAATCACGATCTCCATGTGCATCTTCAAACTGGCTCGATCACTGTCTCCAAGTGAATGTCATAATGTGTACGAATACGACCTCCAAGTTCCCACCATTACGGCCGCCAAGTGCATCTCCAGACGGACTGGATCACAGCCTCCAAGTACATGTTTCTGAAGTGACAGCTCGTGCACGGAGATACAGGGTTAACAGAGGTGGACAGAGGGACGGGGAGTATAAATTTGGCTGACCCCAGAGTTGATAGTCATCATCACATATCCATCTCGTCATATCATTCAATGACAATGCACACTCTATCTTTCCAAACTTTTGGTCTCACTCGCTCTGGCCGAGATTTCATTGATCCTCAATGTGGGGTAGTATCATATCTTCTCACCCGATTTCTATGCTCTTTGAACAAGAACTGCTTGCTTTCATGAAATCTGTTTGAATATCGTAAGAGGTGCAGTGGAGTGTTGATGTTGGGCGCTACCTTCTAGCTCCAACATTTAACAACAACGGCCTCGATATAGTACATCTCTAAGTTCTGATTGGGTGTGTCCAGGTGCTCCTCTGATTATGCTTGACTACCATCTGTGGCCAGATTGACCATATGTATAAATATAGAGAGACTTAAATAATGCATCCCATATTATGATATAGCAAATCTTGTGACTGTAACAATGATGAATATGATAAGACGAAATGCCATGGGGTTATGTAAGAAGTACTACTGTCAGAAGATGGCACCAAGTCCCCGGCCGTGCTGCACAGCGGTATCAGCGGTTCTTGAAGTATCCCACAGACCTGCGGAGATGTCACAGCTGCTCCAAAAATTGACTCTCCTATAAGTCAAATCTTGTGGCATCCTGAATGCACCTCTATAACTGCAGATGCTTTCCAACACACCTCAGCATGCTCTTGCAGAGTCTGAGAGTACGTTGCTTAGCTCCAGGGGGGGTCAGGGAGCAGCTGGAAGTACTTAGAAGTACTTGTGAGGTCGCCTGCAGTGTCTAGGAGGATTGCATGTTGCATCCGGACCGATTTCCATTGTGCTGATGGATTTGAGATAATTTTGTGGGCATGTCACTTTACCATCCCGGGTGCAGAATGTAGAAGTTACAATCCGGCTTGTAATAGCATCAATACTAGGTCTTCCCAACCCAATCAGACAAGTCATACTGATTTACCATATCCGATCCTATTCTCCACATTGTTCTCATCTCTCTCTTTTTTGTCCATAACTCTACTATCATTGCAGAAAACAAAGCTATGTCATCCCTCTCTATATCTCCATGTGATGATCAGGAGTTGACACCGAGTACAGCATACACCAAGTACAGTATACACCGAGTACAGCATCGAAGCAAGAATGTTTGTCTTCCCTTCATTCACATGATTACATATTGACGCCTTAATGTACCTTCAGTGTGCGGTGTGCTTCCCTATATGATTGACCGCCATCAGCTAGCTCTCCATGAGGGCTCAAAGATAAAGTCACCATATCACATTCCCAAGGTTGCAAGTAAACTAACAAATGCATACAGCCTCCGCACCTGGCGCACTGTGCTTTGATTTCCTCCAAGTTCTTCTCCAATCATGTTCAATCACAATCTCCGAGTGTATCTCCAAAGTCGCTCCATTACAGCCTGCAAGTGTTTCTCCAAAGTTGCTCGATACTGCCTCGAAGTGCATATCACCAAACAGGCTTGATCGTGGCCTCCAAGTGTAACTCCTTAGGTGCTCGATTACCACCTGCAAGTTCGCATGATCATGGCCTCCAAGTTCATCTCCAAACTCGCTGGAATAAGGGCTCCAAGTTTCAGCGATTAAGATCTCCATGTGCATATCTACCAACTCACTCGATTTCCACCTCCAATTGCATCACCAAATCTGCTAGGATCACTATCTTGGAGTGCAGCTATAAGTTCAGTTGATCACGAACTTGCAGTGAATCTCTGAGTCCATTCCATCACAATTTTCTGGCACATCCCGAATTGCTGTCAACATCAGTACAATGTAAATCGGTCCGGAAGCAATACGCAATTCTCCCAGACACTCCGGGCAATCTCACCAGTGCTTCTAGGTACTTCTAGATGCTCCCAGACAACCCTGGAGGTAAGCGATGTACTCTCAGACTCTGCAAGAGCATTCTCAGGTGCTCCTGAAAGCACCTGCAGTTCTGGAGGTGCATTCAGGATGCTACAAGATGTGACTTATAGAATTATCAAATTTTGGAGCTTCTGAGACCTCTGCGCAGATCTGCGGGAGACTTCAAGAGCAGCTGAGACCACTGTGCAGCTCTACGGGAGACATCAAAGCAGCCGAGACTGCTGCGCTGCCCTATGCGAGACTTGGTGCCGTATTCTCACAGCAGTGATTCTTACACAACCACAAGGAACTTTGTCTTTGTTACAGTCACAAGATTCGCTACATCATAATATGGGATGCATTATTTATGTCTCTGTATATATATACATACGGTCAATCTGGCTGCAGATGGTAGTCGAGCATATTTGGAGGAGCACCTGGACACGCCCATTAACAGAACTTAGAAATACACCACTTGGAGGCTATTGTGGTGAAACAACGGGACGAGAACGCAGAGAGCCCACCATCAACAATCCGGCGCACTTCTCATGTGTTGCAACATCCAAACGAAATTCATGGGAAAGAGTGGTTCTAGTTCAAGGAGCGTAGGAATCAGGGGAGAAGATATGATTCTACCCGGCATTGAGAATCCAAGCGATTGTGTCGAGCAAGAAATCTCGGACTGAGGGAGTGAGACCAAAAGTTGGGAAAGATCGAGTATGTATATTCATTGTATGATAAGATGAGATGGAAATGAGATGATGGCTATCTACTCCGGGGTTTGCCGAATATATACTCCCCATCATTCTGTCCACCTCCATTACCCCTGTATGACCATACACCTGACTTCGCTCCTGAAGGATGTACTTGGAGGCTGTGATCGAGTAAGTTTGAAGATGCACATGGAGGCCATGCTTGTGCAAACTTGGAGACCGTAATCGTCCGAGATTAGTGATACACTTCAAGGCTGTAATCGAGCGAGTTCGGAAATGAACCTGGAGGCCGTGATCGTGCGAGTTGAGAGATTCACGTCGAGGCTGTGATCGAGTGAGTTTGGAGATTCACTTGGAGGACGCGATCTAGCGAGATTGGAGGAGTATTTGGAGGCGGTCAATCTGAAGGCGGTAGTTTGGTAGGGAGGCGTGACAGGAGCTGAGACACTATTCATTGGTTGACTCGTAATTGTGGGAATAGAGAGAATTGAGTACAACATGGTCTGGGGGTGATGAGGGACTGGCTGGGAGCGGGAGACAGTCGATCTTGGGATGATGCAATAGGTGATGTATGCAGTACTTGGTGTATGCTTTACTCGGTGTATGCTGTACTCTGTGCATGTTTGTAATTGGTGTGTGCTGTACTCGGTGTTGACTTATGATTGTTGGATGGAGAGATAGGGAGGGATGACTTAACTTCGTATTCTTAGGTGATGGTAGAGTCGAGGATGAGAAAGAGAGAGATGAGAGGAAATGGGGGAAATCATCATGACAAACTGGGACTTAACAGAATTTAGAGTGCGAGTCAATTTACCATGCCCGATACGGCAGGTACCAGTCCCGATCCAGCGTGTAGTAACATTGATACGAGGTCTTCTCAACCCTATCAGGCAAGTTGTACCCTGAATTTCACATATCCGCTCGTATCCTCCACGTTATTCTCATCTTCATCCCCCATCTCTCTCTCTCTCTCGACCACAACTCAACTATGATCGTAGAACACAAAGTTAAGTCATCCCTCTCTATCTCGCCATGCCATGATCATGAATTGACACTGTGTACAGCATACACCGAGTACAGCATACACCGAGTACAGCATACACCAAGTACAGCATGCACCGAGTACAGCATACACCGAGAGTATAGCATACACCGAGTATAGCATCCACCCAGGTTTGCTTGTCTTCCCTTCATTCTCATGATTAGGAGTTGGCCCCAGATTGATACCTCAGCTTCCGGCGTATCTCCCTACACAATCGATCGCCATCAGCCAGCTCTCCATGAGAGCTCTAAGGCAATCTGACATTGTCACATTCCCACGGTTGCGAATTAACTAACCAATGAATAGAGTCTCAGCACCCGGTGCGCTGTCCATCGACGGCCTCCAACTGTTGGTCTAATCTCACTCGATCATGGCGTCCAAGTGCATGTCCAACCTCGCTCAATCACGGCCTCCAAGTGTATCTCCAAACTCGCTCGATTACGGCCTCCAAGTTTGCACGATCATGGCCTCCAACTAAGTCTCCAAACTCGCTCGATCACGGCCTCCAAGTGTATCTCCAAACTCACTCGATTACGCCCTCCAAGTTCGCACGATCATGCCCTCCATGGGCATCTCCAAAGTCGCTCGATTACAGTCTTCAAGTGCGTATCTCCAAACTGGCTCAATCATGGCCTCCAAGTTCGCACCATCATGGCCTCCAAGTGCATCCACAAACGCGCTCAATCACAATTTCAGAGTGCATCTCTGAGTTGACTCGATCAGGGCCTCCAAGTGTATCTCCAAATACGTTGGCTTACCGCCTCCAAGTGCATCTCCAAACTCGCTCCATCACGGCCTTGGAGGATATCTCTGAGTTCACTCGATCGTCATTTTCAGGCGCACTTCGTATTGCGCTCAAACAACACCTGCAGCCAGTCCAGATATACCATGTGTGATGGGTGCTATATAGATCCATAGATACTCAGATGAGAATACAAACTGAATATATGAGTTTTAACAATCATTGAACGATAAGTAGTAGCTATGATTTCCAGGTGCACCAGCAGTGGTCCCAAAGGAGATGTTGTTTTTCCCAGACTGCTAAACTGTGATTCGAGGTGCTCCCAGACTTGTCGCCGGCGCTCTGAGGCTTGTTGTTGGCCCACCAAGGCTTGTTGTTGGCGCACCCAGACTTCTCGTCGGCGCACCCAGACTTGACGTCAGCGCACCCAGACTTGTCGTCAGCGCACCAAGACTCGTCGCCAGCGCACCCAGACTTGTCACCGGTGTTCCCAGGTGCTCCCAGGTGCACCCAAAGTTCTGTCCGGCGCTGTGAGGTGTTCCCGAACTTATCACAATCATTTCAGTGGTACTCCTGTACCTGGCATCAGAGATCTCAGTTACTCAGAAGGCCGGCCGGAATGCTGTCGTAGGGTCTGATACTCTCCTGAATTTGACGAGTCTAAGTTTACACTCCACATTCTCTCCAACACTCCTGGAGACTTCCAGCGTCTAAAATACAATTTGCTGATGAACCACCGCCTGCAGGTAGTTCAGATAGACCATGTGTAGATGGGTAGCTATATAGATGCAGCAATGACAATACAAACTGAATACATCAATTTCAAAAATCGTTGAATGATAAGTTGTAGCTATGATTTTCACACACCAGCCGTGTTCTCAAAGAAAATGTTGTTTTTTGCAGTCTGCTCTACTGTGTTTCGAGGTGCTCCCATACTTGTTGCTGGTGCTCTGGGTCTTGTTGCCAGCACTCTGAGACTTGTTGCCGACGCTCCAAGGCTTGTATTCAGGACTCCCATGCTTGTTGCCGGCGCTCCCAGCAGCGCCCAGATGTACTCAAAGTGTTCTCTGGCCCTTCGAGGTGTTCCCAAACATATTGCAAACACTCCCATGGGACATCTGTACCAGTTAACAGGGATCCCAGTTACTCCGAAGGACAGCCGGAATGCCTGCCTAGGGCCTGATACTGCCCTGTCATTGACTCATTTCAGCTTACACTTCACATCCTTTCAGATAATCTTGCAGGCTCCCAGTGACTAGAGTACATTTTACTGATGCTGACGGCTATAATTGTAATCCATATTCATCATTCTATCTATCTCCATATGTTTAAGCATTTGATGGCATGGGTAACATCCTTCCTCAAACAACATTCCAGGATTGCAAACCTCAACCAGCTTTGAGCAATGATGCCTCCATATCCTGGCTTCGCTTGATACAACAAGCTATAAAGCCAGGTAACACAATGGAGGGGTAAGGAGATGAATACACTAGGGCTGATCAATCTTCCAGTGTTCGTGGCAACTCTGTTGAAACCTTCTGTATGCAAAAGGATTCTCTTCTCAGATACGGTTTTGTGCATCAAGAACGTAGTGCATTTTCACCTTATAGCATAGTACCAGTGCCATTATCAATTCACGATTGAGTACATGGACATGTTTTTGGATGAGTTTCTTTGTCACCAGGATGTTTTCAGTTGATTCTACGTCAATTGATTTACACACAAAGTCTCAGAAGGCTTGAAACAGCTGCTGATTCAGCAACAACTGTAGGAAAGAAGGAGTGGTCTCACTTGGAACAATCTGTTTGCGGGTGCAAAGCATTGTTGCATTGATGAAGATGAAATGCACATAGAGTCAGATATTGCACAATATCATGTTGACTAATAGGATTTCAACTGTGTCAAGATGCATCTTCTGAACCACTTCCCAGAGCATATCTACCAACTTGGTGAACTCTTAAATGCAACTTCATTGCTCCCAAAAAGAGTGATGGAGCATCATAAACAAGCTTTCCAATAATTGAATCGTCATGAGGCCGGCTTCCAGAATTTACCATTGAAAGCATGGAAGAACGTGATTCAGTATCAAGAGCTGATTACAAACTCTATGGAACAACATCATGAGAATGAAAAGATTTGAACCAAGGAGCCTATGAATCAAATGAAGAACAACCCATGACCAGAAATCAACCCCTTTGCTGGCTTAGCCAAATGGTGTACAAAGCCAAAACAGAAGCTACAGAATCACCTTGCATGGTGTTTGAAGTGATTTGCCAGCCTCTTAAGCTACATTGATCGTGATCAGTATTTCCAATGTCTCTAGAATGCAATATACCTTTGGAACGAGACAGTAGCAATTCCCGTGACATCTTTTAAATACAATGAAGAGGTGGTTTGTATGTTTCGTTGCACTTGGTCCACAAGGTGGAGAAAGCATCAGCAAAAAAGAGATGATACAGTGCTTTTCTGGATAGGGACAAGTCTGGACAGCGACTTTGAGTTCACCACTAGACACTGTCCCATGCATTTGTTGTTTCTTTTTGTCATTATAGATGCTGAATGAAGCATCAAATGGCTTTTTGCCTTGGTTCAGACGTTTCCAACAGGGCGGATACTTTAGACTGCTGGTATGGTAATTGTGCAGGACAGACATCAACATCCAATGGAACCCTTCCACAATGGAAGCGATCATCTTAAGCGTCGTTTCGGCACTAGAATCACATATATCATCCGGACAAGCGCAATCTGAGGGGCAATACACCTTCCGGTGCCGATGCTACACCCTGGCAGCATGCAGTGGTACTGGAGCAACACGATTAACCCAGATGCTATCAATGTTGTCCAGAGGTATATAGTTTCATTCGGTACTTAAAGAACTTGTTGCAGTGATATATAGAATTCTAATGAGTGTTTACTCTGGGTGTTTTAATTTTGTTATGGGAGTTGTGCAAGCATGTATATAATCGATGTCTCAAGGGATTGAAGAGTTGATATTATCATTGAAAACAATTGAACAGTTCGAAAAATCGTCGAAACAGTTACAATATATAAGACCAACGTGAAAGAAACAAGTGCTATAAATGACCTGGAATGAACAAACAACCTGATTGAAGTGTGGTGAGGAGATTATTATATCATTGAATGCTTCGAGGTATAGTGGAAGAACACAAATAACTCTCTGGGATTATGTGTGGATATCATGGAGAATTATCGGTGCATGGTATCCATTTTTGGACACCAACTTTGCTGTTTGCTGATGAATACAGTGTAGGCTAGCAAATTGTGCAGACAGCGAGACCTGGATTCATACTTCAAGTCACAGCTACACCAGAATGTCATTCACTCTCTCACTGGTGTCACCAGACAATCTGGCTGATTTCAGTTTCATATTAAGATTCTGTAGATGATTCAGTAATGGAAAACCACGGTGCAGAGGGACATTAATCTGCAGTGAGAATATTGATGCATGCAATCCAGACAGAAGATGATGAAATACAAACGAATGCTGTGCAAAGCATAATACAAATTGGCAAGCCCTGGAAAATCAAGAAGATATTGGAATCGAAATTCGCAAACAGAACATCATTTGTTTTGATACCAACAGTGAATATCGTCCTGGTTAATCTCAACTGGACTAAGAAAGAGAAAGCAAAACTGAAGGTGCTTGTGGAAAGATACTTTTCACAAAACGCTTCCCAAGCATGAAGGGTTCACTGATCGCAGCTGAAATACCTTTCTATTGTTTGGGGAGAAACCAACAATTGCAATAATGTTCATGACAATGCTATGATGGATAATTGCTCGATGATTGGTTGGATTCTCCAATATTCCAATGGCCGAGACAGTCATTTCTGCCAATGGTTCTCAACAATCCTGCAGATTATCCTTAACCTGAACAGATGAAATGTCATCCAGAGTACTCCTTTCGGAACACGAGAGTTGTTACTGTGTGCTCTATGGTTAAACTCCTCCACCAAAGGCAGTGATTCAATATCCACTTTGTTGCATGATTGGCCATCTCAAAGGGAGGCTAATCCAGATGTTGGTAGATCATGTTGCTATGTTCCACATGTGTGCGGAAATAGGCAACCAGAAACACCCAGCAATTCAGCTCAAATTTCATGATTCATGAAATCCTTCGATATTGCTAACGACACAGACAGTGAGATGCAATAGTCAAACAACTGCGACTGCATATTGTGTACTGCTAACCCTAACATTCCGGATAGTGAATGAGCAGTGGCTGGCATTGTTATAGGTTGTCTGTCTTGGGCAAACTTCAGTGCCACACACACAGTTACTAAATACTCATCCCGGTTGATATAATGAACACACCAGTAAACACCACCAATTCTAAGGCATGTCAACCAGCTGCATACTGCACAGTTCACCGCATCAACCAAGCATCATGACATCAATGGTGCACTGTATTCTGAAGTCTCCTGAGAAGCATCTGAAGTGGCTGGCAGAGGATAGTGACCCATGGCAGTCAGATAAACAACTATCTTGGATTATTAGCACAGTGAATTCAAGTTATGCCTCTTGAAATGTTCAACTAACCTAACCTTTGCAACTGAGACAAATACTCACAATCATAATTGGAGAGGCACATTTGAATCCAGGAAGAAATAGTATCACTTTGGCATTTTGAAGTAAATTGAACTGTTGATTTATGTATTCCTGTTTCTGATATCAAGTTAGAGTGGAATTTAATCGCAATTCTTGACTGTATTTAATGTCATAGCTGAGATAGCATCAACTAAATGGTACATGATTTGAAATGGTATAAACATGCCGATTGAATTGGGAAGTACTGTTGTCAAGATGTTTCTGGTGCCAACTAATTTGATTTAGCCTTTGCTACCAATGTATTGGTCATTGTCAGAATGTTTAAATTCCTGCAATCCCGCTGCTACAATTTCAAATGCCGCGTTTACCATATTCGATATCAATCGACCATCCTCGAATTGCCATACAGTATTCATTAAATGGTATTGAATCATGTCTCAATTGTGAATTTACAGCACACCAGATGCCTGAGGCCAGGTATAATACCACAAATAAATTGACCACAGCGAGCCTAATTTCTCTTTGTTTATGTTAACTGGAAACTGGAGGCCAGATATGAATTTTGATATCAAAAGACTAAAAAATTATTATTTAACTCCTTCCTGAAGCACTGGAAACCTGAGGTCAGGTACCAATTTGGAAATCAAAAGACTAAGATACATCATTCAACTACCTCCAGGTGAACTAGAGAATACTGTGTATAACTTTGGTCTTATTATGAAAGATACAGTACGGCATATTGTCCAGTCCTGTAATGCATTTATAACTGTTTAAGTGATTTTCGGTACGATGGTCAGCATACAAGACACACATCAAAAAAATGTATTTTAGTCACTGGAAGCCTCCCAGAGTGTCTGAGAGGATGTAGAGTGTAAACTTAGATGCGTCAATTTCAGGAGATTATCAGACCCTAGGAGGGCATTCCTGCCGGCCTTCAAAGTAACTGGCATCTCTGACGACTGGCACAGGAGTACGATGGGAGCGATTGTGAGAGGTCTGGGAATACCTAGGAGCGCCGAAGAGAACTTTGGGTGCACCTGGGAGCACCTGGAGGCGCGAGAGACAAGCCTCAGAGTGCCGGCGACAAGTCTGGGAGCACCTCGAATCACCATTGAGCAATCTGGGAAAAACAACATCAACTTTGGGAACGCTACTGGTGTACTTGGAAATGATAGGTACTACTTATCATTCGACAATTTTTAAAACTCATGAATTCTGTTTGTATTCTCATCTATGTATCTATATAGCTACCCATCTACACACGGTATATCTGGACTGGCTGCAGGCGGTGCTTGAGAGCACTTCGAGGTACGCCTGAAAATGACGATAGAGTGAACTTGGAGATACACTCCGATGCGGTGATTGAACCAGTTTGGAGATGCACTTGGAGGCCGTGATCGTGCAAACTTGAAGGCCGTAACCATGTGAGTTTGGAGATGCACTTGGAGGCTGTGATCATGCGAGTTTTGAGATGCACTTGGAGGCTGTGATCATGCAAACTTGGAGGCCGTAATCGTGCGAGTTTAGAGATGCACTTGGAGGCTGCAATTGTGCGAACTTGGTAGCTGTAATCATGGGAGTTTAGAGATACACTTGGAGGCTGTGATCGAGCAAGTTTGGAGATACACATGGAGGCCATATTTGAGGGAGTTTGGAGATACAGTTGGAGGCCGTTATGGAGTGATGTTGAAGATTCACTTGGAGGCGATGATCGTGCAAACTTGCAGGCCGTAATGGAGCGAGGTTGGACAAGTACTTAGAGGCGGTCGATGGACAGCATGCGGGGTACTGAGACTCTATTCATCAGTTAGTTAACTCACAACAGTGGGATTGTGACAAGGTGACTTTGCCTTGTAGTTCTCATGGAAAGCTGGCTAATGGCGGTTGATCATATAGGGAGGCACGCTAGAAGCTGATGCTACATTCAGGGGTCAACTAGTAATCATGAGAAAGAAGGGAAGAGAAATAATCTTGGGTGGATACTCTACTCGGTGTATGCTGTACATGGTGTATGCTTGTACTCGGTGTATGCTGTACATGGTGTATGCTTGTACTCAGTGTATGCAGTACATTGTGTTTGCTTGTACTCGGTGTATGCTGTACTCGGTGTATGCTGTACTCAGTATATGCTGTACTCGGTGTATGCTGTACTCGGTGTATGCTGTACTTGGTGTATGCTGTACTCGGTGTATGCTATAAGGGTTGTATGCTATACTCGGTGTATGCTGTACTTGTTGTATGCTATACTCGGTGTCAAGTCATGATCATGACATGGTGAAACAGAGAGGGATGACTCAACTTTGTGTCCTGCAATGATGGTAGGGTTGTGGACGAGAAAGAGAGAGCAGAGGGATGAAGATGGGAATGATGTGGAGGATACGAGCTGATTTGAGAAATCAGGGGTACGACTTACCTGATTGGCTTGGGAAGAACTCCTGTCAGTGTTATTAAACACCGGATCTTGTCTCGTATCTGCCGTAACGGGGATGGTAAATTGACTGGCACATCAAATGCTCTTTGGTCCCAGTTTCTCATGATGATGTCCCCTATCTCCTCTCATTTCTCTCTTTCACATTCTCAACTCTACCATCACCTAACAACACGAAGTTAAGTCATCGCTGTCTATCTCTCCATGCCATGATCAAGAGTTAACACTGAGTACAGTATACACCACGTACTGCATTATCCCATGATTGACTGTCCCCCACTCCCAGACAGTTTCTCATCTCTCGGCAGACCGTGTTGTACTCAATTCTCTACATTCCTACAATTACGAGTTAACCCATGAATAGAATCTCAGCTTCCATTGCGCCTCCCGCCCGAACTACCACCTCCAGATTGACCGCCTCCTAACACTTCTTCAATCTCGCTCAACGACAGCCTCCAAGTTCATCTCCAAACTTTGTCCATTACATCCTCCAAATCTCGCATGATCATGTCCTCCAAGTGCATCTATAAACTCGCTCGACCACAGCCTCCAACTGTATCTCTTGACTCACATGATTACGGCCTTCAAGTTTGCATAATCACGGCCTCCAAGTTCATCTCCAGACTCGCTCAGTCACAGCCTCCATGTACATCTTTAAGGAGCAACGGCAGAATTACAGAAATACAGGGGTAACGGAGGTGGATAGAGTGACAGTGAGTATATATTCGGCAGACCCCGGAGTTGATAGATATCATCTCATTTCCATCTCATCTTATCATACATTGAAAATACACACTCTGTCTTTCCCAACATTTGGTCTCACTCGCTCTGTCTGAAATGTCGTGCATCCCCGCAATTGCCTGGATCCTCAACACCGGGTAGTATCATATCTTCTCACCCGATTCCTACGCTCCTTGAACCAGAACCACTCTTTCTCATCAATTCCATCTGGATATCGCGTGAGGTGCGGTGGAGTGTTGATGGCGGGCTCTCTGCCTTCTAGCTGCAACTGGTGCATCTCTAAGTTCTCAATGGCCATGTCCAGGTACTCCTCCGGTTATGCTCGACTACCATCTGTGTCCAGATTGACTGTATCTCTATATATACAGAGACTTAAATAATGCCTGCTATATTATGATGCAGCGAATCTTGTGACTGTAACAAAGACGAATATGATAAGAGGAAATGCCTTGTGGTTGTGTAAAAACCACTGCTGTGGGAATACAGCACCAAGTCTCCCGCAGTGCTGCGCAGCAGTCTCGGCTGCTCTCGAAGTCTCCCAGAGAGCTGGGCAGCAGTCTCCCACAGATCTTTACAGAGGTCTCCGGAGCTCCGAGATTTGACTAGCCTATAAGTCAAATCTCATAGCGTCCTGAATGCACCTCCATAACTACAGGTGCTTTCAGGGGCACCTGAGAATGCTCTTGCAGAGTCTGAGAGCACATTGTTTAGCTCCAGGGGGGTCTTGGAGCACCTAGAAGTACTTAGAAGCACTGGTGAGGTCGCCCGGAGTGTCTGGGAGGATTGCATGTTGCTTCTGGACCGATTTACATTATGCTGATGCAGTGTGCATCTCTGTTATACATCCTGCTTAGTTTGCTGATGGATGGGGGTACATTTCAGGTATACCTTGGTTTGGTATCTCAGAGAGTCTGATAAATTAACATGGCATGTGTATCATCGTGGTTCTATTTGCATTTCAGTGAATACCTTCTATCGGTAATCGTGTCAACTACATCTTTCCTGGATGTGTATAAAGCCAACTTTAACAACCCACACACCGGTATCGGGGTTATCATTCCAGCCTACCCTCTCAATACCTGAGCTCAGAGGGACACATTAACCACCAAAGTGCAGTCCCCAGATTTGTAGTATACTGTATATTTTCATTTGGTTCATTCGCAAGTATATCTTGGACCTTGAATTGGTGGAAGCAATGCATACAGATTTGCAACTCTCAAGACACTGACTTATTAGGTACACACAGCTCGCACTCCATGGCCATTGCTAATATCAAAATCTATGATTGATTGTGTATGTGCAGGCAGCTGCAAAAATTACTTCAATATTCAGCTCCAGTTCCACTGTCTGTTGGAGGATGATACCCATCATACACTATAGCATAAATGCACAGCTATGGCTAATCAATAACCACATTTAACTTGATATTGACTATGAAGGATCCTTGGGCCTATGCATCCAAATCCTAAAATACCATCAAACATCTCAAGCTCTGTTATCACAGCTGGAGTTTGCAAAAAGAATACCAAAAACAAGATTCCACTCAGTAACTCTACAGCTGACCTGCGGCTACTCCTGCATACCCGATGTACTCCACTTACTCAACATGGCGTAACATGTAAATGCAATTATTGCAGACTTACCTGGAGCCGGAGTAAGTATATGTTTGGGCTGCCAAAACCAATATTGGAAAATACATTACGTAAACTGATATCCATCAAGACTATTCAAATAGAGACAATCATGAAATGATGAGTGATGAAATATCATATGGTAGCTTGGAGGAGTGTGAATAACCAGGAGAACCAGACACACCTGGATACTCAACATTAGAATCGAATCCAGTGTAACCATTCAAATGTCAGAGCAACGCAATTCATCATAACTGTATGGGTGCAATTATACCTCTGCCCCCTGTGAGATAATATCTCATAGAGTCTTCATACCATCATTGTATATAGCTGTTGACTGAAGTATTAATTCTATGTAAAGTGGTTTGTAGTGAGACTGATATTGAATTTGTAATTTAATGGTGTGAAATATGCAAGATACTAGGTGCAAAACCTAATTAGAAGTATGTATTCATGACTCATTACTAACCAATGTTGGCATCAACAAGTGACAAAATCAAACAAATTTCCCCTGAATCATCATGGTACCATACCATTCTGTTTTCTTACCCTTGTATCTCTCTTTAAAATACCCAAAAACTCTCTTTCACTCACTCCTTTTGTATTAATATTACTGTCAAGGTATTTTGCAGAACTGATGCATATAAATGCATGATATCTAACTTCTGCTACCTGTATTGCCATATCAACCCCTATCATTTCTGCAGCATCCTAATACAATAGGATATCATAAATGCCAGTATGTCATTCAGGTAGATATACAATATATGAAACATCATATTTTACCTGGTTGGACAACAAACTCTCTATGAACCATTGTAACTCAACCATCACTCACAAGGTTCCAAATCTATTCAATTTTGCGCAGTCTGGATGCTCTAACAATTCCATGCCACAGGGTCACCACATATGCTTGAACTGACATGCCTAATTATATGGTATGCAGTAGTCATATGTAGTGACTCTCAGTCTCAAATAGAGTCACTATGCTCTGCTTTGACAGCTCCTACAGTTAATCAATATTGGCAACCGTGTTAATGATGCAAGTTTTCTTTCAGTTGCACATCTGATTCAGATGCATCTGATTCAAATCCATGTGTATTGGCTTAAATGAATCTCCAATTCTTACATCCATACAGCAGGCATTGTTGGTACAGAGTGCGATCATTCAGTATTCAATGTTAGGAATCCATTCATTCCAATGCACATTACACTCCCTGGTCACAACCCTGGACCTCCATTCTTTGTATATGTATGAATTGTTAAATTTATTATCTCTGATCCCTTGCAAAGCTCTCCTATTATTCCATCCTCCTCGACATTACACAATTACTTGCACCATTTTTCCTATTATTCTCTTGCACTTAATTATATATTTTATGGTTCTACACTCTCTCCCACATTCCCCACTTTTCTATTCTCATTTCAGCTCATGGAACCTACACTCAGCAAGGGCAAGAGTTACAATTCAAAGAAGATTTGAGATGCACACCTTGAGAGAGCACTCAGACTTGCATCCATGAAAACAGCAAATCTTTATGGTCCATCAAACATTAGACTTTCCTGCCTTCTACCTTCAGGCAGTCAATTGCAGAGAAATCATGTCCATGTGGTCATCAACAAAGGAGGATGACAATACTGATAATGTGGTTGGCCATGACTTCGGGGATAATACTGATGTGTCGACCTTGTTTCCTGATACTCCAAATTGCAATTTCAATAACTAACACGAAATCAATCTTATTGGACTGGGGCAGCAGCAGTAGTAATTACAAACTAGAAGAGTTCCACTCCCAATGAACTGGAACCCTGCCGAGACTATCATTGTATACCCTCCACTTCTCAATTCCCAAAATCCAGCTGTGGCAATTACACCACCGCTGCTCCCATGCGAAAAGTCAAGCCTCCTCAATACAACATCCAAGTCTGACCATGCACCACCCACCCAAATGCTCCTGCTGCTCAATTCTTGTGGAGATCAGAAGGTTCCCTTACACCAATAGGCTGCTGTTCAGGTAGCCAGATGGTTAATGGAGGACATCATATTCACGAAATGTCCAGGACCACTATTACTGGATGGGAAATACAGAATAGCTAACCATGCTTGCATACTAGTGATTGAAGCTCAGGATCACCAACAGACATTAGCAGATACTGCAGTCGGTACATGATCTGTGTGTCAAGTACTGGGTGAAGAATCTCTCAATAGTGATCCACAAACATGAGATACTGTATGTCATGTATTCTGTTTAATGCCTCTTCTACCAGACTTCCAGATTGACTGTACTCCAAAATCTGGATTTTTAAACCTGGAGATAAGAACCATTCTGGGATGATTGGGTAATTGGGCTCATAGGACTAGAGTTTGTAGTTACCAGTTGGATTGGGCTTTGAAGCTGAGTTTTGAATCCAGGTTAAGGAGCATCTGTATGATGATGGCAATCCCTCAAAGGTTATGGGTGATATGATACTATTGTTCACCAAAATCAAACTTCTGGATTTCATTCAGTATCCGTTCTTCATCACTGCTCAAAGCTTGGGGTGCGAGCCTACTACATCTCTGGTTTTTCATCATCTCACTCCACAGACTTCACCACTAGCAGATGCAGCTATTCTTTGTGAGATGTCGGAATATGCTGCTGGAAATAAGACTTTAGGTATGGTTTCTCAGGACGATTATGGAGATTAATTTTCTGCTTCACAGGTGATCAATCCTACTTGGGAAGCCATTGCACTTATCAATTACATGTTACTAGGCAGTTTCTTCCCCCTGGTTCGACACATATCGATTCTTGAATAAGTACTTCCTGCTCCTTGTCAGCCTGGTTATCCACCACTTTGTTCAACACTCAATTCATCCTCTGGCAGCTCTCCTCCTCTCCAATAGGCACTCCTCAATTACCATTGTCTGGATTGGCACTCCTTTATTTCCCTCTGTATTCCGTACCCCCCCCCCCATTTGGTACACCTTGATCCACACTCAAGCCCCTTGGTCTGTATGATTGCTACTCCATCGTATTTGATACTGCAAACCCCCTTCCATTTTTGCTCTTCTCTGCTGGAATGGGTACTCTTCATTCCCCACTGGTGCCCCTCAATTCCCACTTCGCACTCCGATATATCAATCCAGATGCATTACCGCTAATTGTTCAGAGCTCCTGCATTGGTACAGGCACAATGCAATTCCACTCACTGCACCTCAGGAAAAAGGGATACGCCTCTACTTCATTCTGCACTCTATACCCCCACTTCGCAAAGCTTCATTACTGTGTCTGGCACTGCTCAATCTTTATCAGTGCTCCCCTGCCTACATTGATACTGTTCTCTATCATCTCCCCCTCTTTCATTTCATCCTCTGTACTCCTCTTATCCATCGAAGCTCTCCCCATCTGGTGCTCCTCTTTTCCAGGGAGTTACTCCTCTTGTTTTTTAGAATATATTGTATTGCTTTTCAAACCCCATTTTGATATGCAGCTAGTAAACATCTTATTACACCTTTGTAAAATATCACAAATCAAGCCAAACAGCATGGTAATTCAATGTCACCCACTCACCAGGTAAGAAATATTAGCCAATCCAAGGAGTACCTCCAGCTTCTTATGCCATCGATAAATTGTATGAGCCTGCTTTTCTTGGCACTAATAATCTGGAAGATGTACTCAATGTCATACCCACCATGTACAGTTGATATCATGCCATTGCTTGGTTGGGTTCATGCTGTAGTGTTGCTGCCCTCATTTTTCAGTCTGTTGCCAGATTCTTTGGTTTCATGAAGTAGTAATACAAATGATTGAAGTTATTGTTTTCTACAATAAGTATGATTTAGAAGTTATAATGAATAATAATCCATGAGTCATATTTGGTGTAGAGGGTAATGGAATGCTCATCAACCTCAAGAGAGTCTCAGATAGTGACTGCATTCCTCTGAATGAGTATCCATAAGAAACCTAAAGTCTCTTAGAGTGTATTTGGAATTCCCACATTGTTTGTGCAATACTCTCAGGTGTTCCCTGAATTCTCTCTTGTGCTCCAACATGTTCACCAACTTATCACAATCAATTCCTTACTGCCCCTCTGCCAGTTACCAGAGATCTACATTACTCTGAAAGCCCGCTGGAATGCCCTTCTAGGGTCGGATTCTCTCCTAACATTGATGATTCTCCATTTACACTCTGCCCCCTCACGCATGCTCCTGGAGGCTCTCAGTAACTGATATTCAGTTTGCTGATGATAAATTCTTATAGATCAATACAACCCATCTAGTATATTGGTAATGTGGGAATATCTAATTCCCATACATGAGTACATTCAAGATTGTATTCTATTCCAAACTCAGCTATTTGAATGCCAAAATTTCATGGCATATTCAATAACAATACAACTAGGTAGTACTGGCAACAGGTCCAGCAAACCCGCCAGCACTCCAGCTTCAGACGGGAAATGCAGTTCAGTTGGGTTTGAGACATGCCCAATAACCTGACGTCCTGCTTCATGCCGATCCGAATCCCGACTCGTATCTGTCAATCCTTGGGTTGCACCAGATTTGGCTAGAACAATCAGGAGCAATCTCCGGGTCTATATTTCAGGTGGCTCTATTTATGGTCGCATTGGGATATCTTACTGTTGATCCCATAATATTAATGATCGTACTTCATTGCTTTTTTTGGATGTACTGGCAGCCTTTATAATCAAACAATGGAGAGACACGCTCTCTGACCCAACCTGGAAATGAGTGTGAATGGAGCATCAATGATATGCGGTCTCGCTTTGTGGGCAATTTGAGTGGCGAGTTGTGGTAAATAGTCAAAAATGAGGTCTTCGCTGCCTTCATAGCCAAAAAAGAAACTGATTGACTCGCTGCAACTGAGAGTTCATAAGCGTTTCAGCCAACCCAAGCAGTTAAAACATTGGATCTAAACAATAACCGACTCCTCGTGCTCTGATTACCCTAAAAGCATGGCCAAAAATCGTTGACGCTCCGTTGACGCTCATTTCATGATGGGGCAAGGAGTTGTTGGTACCTCTTTTTCCGCTGCAGGCGGCTAATACTGTGATTATGATTAGTAACAACCAAATCGCGATTGAATAACCTGACTTAAAAGACTAATATTTGATAATGCTCTGTTGACGCTGATTATCCGAATGGGTCAGGGAGCGTGTCGCTCTCTCCTTTGCCAATACAGCCAGCCAATACCTCACATATAAATGGCCACAACCAATCGCCACTCTGATTCCCCACTACACCAGACCAAAAAACATTAACGCTGTGTTGTCGCTCATTTTGCCATGGCCATATCCACATTAAATTATAATTCAGTTGGGCATAGTATAGCATTGTTGGTGTCTTAGCAGCCTTTGTGCCGTCTTCATATACTTTGTCATTTATCAATGCATTGTTCTTTAATAATACATATCAATATATGCTTTAAAATAGACTTTAAAGTGTTCGCTAATTGTACATAATATTACAATTAAACATGCCATTCAATTCCATTATTGCTCGTCTTCACTGTCAGGTTTGCTCAATAGGCTGCTGTTATCTGCAAAATGGATGTCAGCTGCATTACCACCCAGCAGATAGTGTAATAACCAGCGCATGAGCCTTCATCAATCTGCCAATCTGGATTAAAATCTATATCGCACTTGCAATCCTTGGTATAGTCATTATGAGTGTAAGATTGAGTGGAGCGAAGAGCAGTATGTCTATATACAAATCCAGGTGGCACACCTTCAGTTTCGGAAGCGTGAGCTCCCTGATTGTCTTCGTGTGGCAGAGACGGCGTTGTAGGCAGGTGTGGCATCGGATCTGGTGTCAGCTGTTTGAGTTGCTCTGGCGGAGGTGCACCCGTACCTTTCCACCTCCAGCATGGCTGGGGATTGTGTCCGGTGCCATTTTGGCAAGGAAGGCTGCCATCCATTTGATTTTCCCGAAGTATAGCTGGGTGTCTTATCACCGCAGCCTTCACATTTTAATTCCCAGGAAACTCAACTCCCCACTTTTCCTTGTCTCAAACTTCAGCCAGAGGTTTTTTGATTAGCTGTTGCATTTTCTCTATTGCAGTAGGCGAAAACTCTCCTTAGGCCATTTTGGCCATATTCAAGGCACGGCACATATCAGACTATTCTAGCTGTACCAGACCTGCTTGCATTGCCATAGTTGCAGACATATTAAAAACCTACTAGAAATTAGTTGCTGCATCTACATATCACATACTGCTATTACATTTACCATCCACACTTCCGTAGCATTCTGTAGAGTGGTTGAAGCCGATTTCATCCACTGTCAGGGTCACTTATCACCAAATGCATCCACAATAATCCTAGAGGTGACAACGTCATTACGGTTGATTTCACGGACTTTGTAGATACATGCCTTCGTCAACCATCGAGGTTTCCCATTACGAGTGGCTATGGATTGGTGATGAAGCTCTCTACGTACACGAGATGTAAATTTGATTGTTAGTTGACAGCTGTCAACCCCAATACGTATATAATCACATCCTATTGCATACTGCTTGCTATTCTTGCTGCTTCCCGTTGAATGGACCATTTTTGACTCTGCGTCCAGGGTCATAATATTGGTTACTGCATTTGCTGCGTTGCAGTGGACCTAGTGGTATCTGTGTTGTAGATGTTTCTTGCAGAGTGCCATATGGGTTGAAGCGCCTGTTGTTCTGCTCGATTCTGATCCACTCGTTCTTTGTGGTGCGGTTTGTTACACCATGATTTGCTAGTGTGGAAGTGAAGAGGATGATGATAACGAAAAGAAGTGGCAAGTCCTGATGAAGATGATAACGAAAAAAAATTGGGAAGTCCTGAACAATATATAGTTAGCCTCAAGACAAAATGGAATGAGTAACAGCCATCTTGCACATTCAACAAAAGATAAATCCTGCTGCATATAGCTGCAGATTACCCGGGCTTCCAACTGTTTTTCGATTTGAATCAAGTCGGTCCGATGTCATGCGTTTGTTTGCAGGGAAAATTCTATCTGTACAACCGCGGAAATCACATGTATGTGATATATACACAGTACATTCATCGATGCAATAAACATCTACTGATGTATGTCTTAAGCAATCCCTGGGATCTGACATGAAACAGATGCTAAATATCACGTATTAATATACGGTTAACACCGCTATTCGCAATGTAGTGACGGTTAAAACACAGATTTTGCTTCATTCAAGTCCATTAAACCTACCAACCTTGATGTAACAGACACAGCTTGCCTCCATGTGGTCCACAACTTGCAACATCCAACATCTCACACATCAACAATTTCAACACAAAACACAATGGTCAATCCTCGTGAAAAAGAACCTTTCCCCACTACCAGCTGGCAAATATGGTTAATCAACGAAGCGCTGCGCACGACACCATTATGAAGCGAATGAATGCAAGGGCGGCTTTGAGGGAGAAAGGGTCCGAGCCTGCCAAGCATTAGAAGGCTTGCAATCTACAAAGGAGCTTGCAGTGGGGAAATGACATGAAATGCACTTCTTAAACAATGAAGAGAAAGAGAAATGGGTCGAAGATTATGTGGATGGCAAGACCTTTGTAGGAAGAAAGCCAGTTGAAGATGCGGAGGCAGCAATTAAGCAGGAGAAAGAAGATATGGGAAATTCTTAAAAGGCGAGATAAACAACCACAAAGCCTGAAATGACATTTACGGAGAGGTTGGATGCCATTGGTGATAGTCTGTGTGTCCTTGCAAGGACTGATGATGGGGAGGATGAGGAAGACAAGGATGATAATGAAGAACATTCTCAGCTAGGTAAGCTGAGCGAAAATGACGAACCTGGCTGGATGTTGGGCACAACATCCAATATGGTACAGCAGTAGATGTAGCGTTTTCAGCAGCAACAGATGAATCTTGACGATTTGACTCAACCAGGTTGGGGGGATGTGGTCGACTTCTTCCGTAAGGGAGATATGAAGTATGCGACGACTGAATTGAAGGTTCCCCCAGGCGTTCAATCACAACCAACAAATGACACAGTGACGTCTGGACCGACAACAGTTGTTGAGCATATGGAGACTCTTGATAGTGTCGCCGGACAGTCACCAATACCGCAATTGACTTCTTGACCAGGAACCAGTCATATGACACTAGGTTCAGGGAAACCCCAGACACGAAAACGCATTTCTTCACTCTCACCATACACAGTGACCAATTTGTCACCAGTTTTAACATCAATGCCTGTCGAACCCGTAAGCGTGTAGCCCTGTATATGTCGTCCCAAGCTAATTACTATGTAGAAATCGGATTGGGATGAAGAAATGGTGACTGCTCCTGTATCTCTGGGGGAGTGAATAAATAAATCAGTATTTTTGATGCTGTAGCTGTCGGAAAAGTAATTCATATTCAAATTTTGCTATATGTCAGCTTGTACTTGATTTCTGTGTCCAAATTATGAGACATGATAATTCTTCTCTACATGTGCAAGGGTCAGATGGGACATGCCGATAATCTAGATTCCAAAGAACATTAAGTGACAACCAATGAACGTGATATCGTCCTGCCACTTACTGTTCAGTCAGAAAACTTAAACTAAACTGGACACGAAACTCACTAACAAAATTTAAATCAGTGATGTGATACATGTCATAGATTGAGCGATCCAAGCACAACAAAAGCTGGGATGAATGAGGACCACCATGCTCCATTCGATCATGTATCCAACTCCATAACACACTGCACAGACCTGGTACACATGGTGGAGATGTTGAAAATTGCTTCTGGTAGGCAATGGAAATCGCAGACAATAACCTGGATGAGGAAAGGTGACGAAATCGGACAATATATATCAACAACTCTTGTAGCGATCTACATGCGATTATTGCCGGCTGAAAGTACTGTAATGTTCTTGGCCAATGTCATTTATTACTCAGATGACGTATCTTGTGGTGTATCAGAAATTCAGAGGTATCATAGCTTCTGTATCCAAATGTTTGTACATAGAAAAGATTCACTGGCTGTCAATAAAGACTGTATGCAATTGAATATACAATTGTTGAGCATGCAATGACAATTAGTATTTCATTAGGATGAGACCCAATGGAGCGTCAACGATTTTTGGTCTTACATTATCGGCAAACAAAGTGCTGTATAGTTATCTCCTTCCAAAATGATTGTATTTGCTATCTGTATAGGTAAAATGGTAGGTTACAAGCTGTTTGCCCCACCCTGGAAATGAGTATCAATGATGCGTCAAGGATTAATGGTCATGTAAGTCTGATAATCAAAAAAAGGCTTGGTCGCTGTGACTTATACTCAATGTATTGGCCACCTTTACTGCCAAATATGCTACTGATGATATCCCTACTATCTTCTAAAAATGATCGTCAATGGTGCGTCAACAATTTTTGTTCTTACATTATCGATGATGAAACTGCTGTGTTACGACATTCAGGTATAATCGATGTGTCGGGTGCCTTTCTGGGCAAAATGGTACTGATGATATCGCTACCACTTTCGAAAAATGTGTGTCAACAGAGCATCTATGATTTTTGGTCTTGCATTTTGGAAAATCAATGGGCAATGCAACAGTATCAACCCAGTATCATGGTATCGGCAGCCTTTATGAGGACAAATGCTATTGGCTATATCACTACAACCTCCTGAAAATAAGTGTCATTGGAGTGTCAATGATTCTTGGTCCTGCATTTTGGATAATCTGAGGGCTATGGAACGGCAATGACTCACAATCCACATATCAGCTGCCTTCATGGGCAAAAATGCTACTGAAGATATTGTGTCTGCCTCCTACAATTGAGTGCCCATGGAGTGTTAACAGTTTTTGTGGGGGCTCAGTAAGCTACACAGCAATGAAATGCATTGCGTTGTTACTAAATTGAGTTTTACGCGATCAGTCTTTTCAATATGTCCTTGTATACAACTTCAGAAATATGCATGCCATGTCTCACAGATCTGACTTTTGTTGCTTGTAGCTCTAGATTCAATATTTAAGAACCCACATTCCACTTGCTACAACATAACTTTTGGGAGTCTCTTGAGGTATATTATGCGGGTTTCTAATCCTTACCGTGACGTCGGATTCAAAATCTTTAAATACCTCATTGCCAGAGGTTATGATATCTTCCAAAAATAAAGGTGTCTTTATTCTTGATTTGAGCAACCTTACTTTGCAAATGGTCTTTAATGCTTGGTGGGTTTTCATGAATGTACGCTCGAAACGTTCTATTGCTTGGAATAATTCTAGACATCCGCCTTCATGCCGGTTGTATTTGCACTGCGGAATTGAGTTGAACGGCAGCCGTGGAATTATATGTATCATTTCTCATCAAGTTCTTCGCCATCCATCAAAACCTGGGATCCACTCCACTGGGAAACACTTGCTGGCAAAAGCTCACTTTACATAGTTATATGAATTACCCGAGTTGGCAGTTACAGAACTGATTAGTTCCACGGTCAACAAAACACAGTTTGATATCCTGAAGGCAAGAATGTACAAGAATTACAATAGCAAGATCGCAGAGGGAATTCATATTCGCCATCCAGGTTTGAACCATATTGATTGAATTGACAGACAAAATGTTCCAAACTGGCAGCCAAGGACTAGGAAACTTCCGAATTTCAGCAAGATACATGGAACCGCTACCTCACATTCCGATTTCTTCCAGCTCTGATTCAATGGAACGCTATATCACATCACCAGCTACGACGGTCATATAATCGATTCCGAAGTAACCTACCGCTGCAAAAAGCCTCAACTCTTGGTAAAATTTCCCAGAGGGAATACTCACTGACTATACAGGCAATTAGGAAGCAATTGCTGTTGCGAAATGAAGTTAGTTTAGCATTGGACGGATGTACATCAAGGAAGGAACTAGCCATAAAGTCGGACATTGCGTACTATATAGATTGACATTGGGCATTACAAAAAGTACAACTTGCTGTCGATGAGGTCGATGACCAATTCATTTCAATTTTCTGATGCTGATAAAGGATAGTAGGTGATCGGTCAACATACTGGAGCAACGATAGCCATACATTGGAAGAAAGTTCTCAATCATTTCGAGCTTACAAATGGTCATTTGCTAGGAATAACCACTGATAATGCTTCCTAAAAGTACTCAATGACTGGTGAGCGGCAATCAACCCTTGAGTCCTCCGGAATCGAGTGTCCTGCATTGAGGAACCACATACCATTCATGGCACACGTGATGCAGCTGGCTTCAGGTGCTTTCAAGAGCAGCCTCGCTGTAACTGGCCATACCAAGTCTTTGGAAGCCCATGAACGCGATCAGTAATCTAGAGAGAATAAAAGCAAAGACATTGGGAAGGGTCAAACACTTCGATGCGAGGGTAATGCTAGAATCAACCAGGTGTCGGCTATGAGAACAGGTTTAGCGAAGATAATTGAAAAAGAACATATTTCACAATATTTCGAAAGTCCTGATACTGACCCTCCTATAGCAGAGAATTCTTGCTGTATTGATTATGCTGATGCCTGGTCATCGAAATGAGTTCATTGTCAGTCCAAATGCCATTGTGTGCATCGCGGCACAATGGATAATGGATGTGAAGACTCGTTGGAGTTCGATTCTGGAGGGTCTTGAGCAAGCCTGCCTATTAGGAGAATTGACCCACGAGTGGCTTAAGAATCCAAAATACAGTGATTACTGGCCACTCCTCACAACATATGATGAATGGAGCATTGTTAAGTACATGATGGACATTTTGTGGCCATTCTGATACTGGACCCTGTGGTTGTCGAAGAGCCATACAGTCACATTGCATCACATTATCACCGTCCACAATGACATGTTTGATCACATGAATGGCGTTATGGGAGCTGTGGCTGAGGACAAGACTCAATGGCAGGAAGACTTGTACTTCGCTGCAAAGTTAGCATGACAGAAACTGTCCAAGTATTATGCTGAAGTGACTCCAACAATGGATATGCTGCTCATTTCCCCAGATATCCCCTATCCTTTCCGGAATTTGCGATTGACTGGGAAGCGGGCCAAGGGAATTAATATGAATCCTGTGCACGTGACATTCTGTACTACTCAATACCCAGAGGCCTTTCTGAAGTAGGTGGGGAATGATTACTAGGCCAAACATAGATATGAGCCGGTCATTAAACCCGACAGTGTAGTAGACAACAATCCCTTCCCCTCCTTATCGGCTTCAGGCTCCAGTCAAGCTTGCTATGGGCCATATGATTTGTCCAGCGATGATGAACGAGACTTGACACCTGACAATGTGGCTAAAATGACCCCTGGATGACGTGATTGTGCTGTGTACTTATTGACCGCTGCCAGGCTCTATTTGATTTCACCACCTGAATCACCAAAGAACTGGGGGCAAATTATTTCAAATCTCAATGATTACCACTCCAACCCAATGGTGATTAGCAGTACATTTTGCATACCTGACATAACCGACCAGAGGCGCCAACAAGAGGAAATGCACTGAAAGTACGCCAATCATTCCAATGTAGCATGCGACAAATTCACTATCATACCATACAATGTCGGACTGGAGATCCGTTTTTCATTCAGGTGAGAATTTATTGGCTGGGGGCAGTCAACAACCGCAGCTGTGACCCTTCGCGAAAAAGACTTTTTAAGGCAGTTTGCTCAAGCCAATAACGGGATACTGGCAGGTGATGACCCAGCATTGAACACAACAAACACAGAAAACGACTCGGAAATAAAGAAGGATGCGGAGGACAGCAAATCGCACAGAATCGCCAACGTCCATGACAGTTTGGAAATGTAGCGGGGTCAAAAAACCTACGTGCTACACAGAACAAATCTTGCACACAGAACATGCAGATGTCAGCCATGGGATGCCTTTTGGTCACAGCAGATATTGTCAAAGCATCCTGGTCACTCTTTCAACACAATGGTGCGACTGCATTCAAATTGTCAGAAAGTTCTCGTTTGCCACCAGCTTTGTCCGCAATGGACCTACCTGGAGAACAAACTCAATCATGAAATGTCCACCGAATTAGAAGAATCGATTGTCATCCAGTTGAATCAATGAAAACAGCGCACATAAAAGCATTTCGGATACAGAGAATTTGGTTAACTGGAATGGCGACTTGGAACATCGAAATGACAGCGAAGACAATTGCGAGGCAGATGTTGACTGTGATATAGTGGGAGGCAATGGCATTGTGGAACTGGAACGCCCAGAGCAGTGGGATATGAGTGCCACACAAAATGTTTGCAGATTGATTCAGCCAACCCGGAGGTCTACATGAGAGCCTAGCAAGGTATTGGTGACTGTCATTGGAATGGAGATGAGGAAAACTAAGGGAATCAAGAAAAAGTCGGACAGCGTGCGTCAATGGTTCACCAGTTTCATTATATTGCTTGACCGAGAGGTTCAATTAGACATATATTATAGGTGAATGGTAAGCAGTGGCTTGTGAATATTGGTTGATAAACAGATGAATAGCAGGCACAATGTATTTTTTGGCAAGATATATAAATTTCAATAGTATGAGAGTGAACAGTGCAAGAATGTTACTGCGCACAGCGTTGCCACAGGGCCGAGTGTCAATCTGAAAGAAAGACAATCAATAAGTTCAAATCATTATGAAAACAATTTTCGAAAGCAGCAGATGTTGAATGGCCAATACATTGAAATGAGCGTCAACGATTTTTGCTGTTGTTAGAATGGTAAATGAAGAGTGTTTTTCATTGCAGTTATGCATAAGCGACATTTTGGCAGCATTTATAAGCAGCAGAGACAGCAACACAGTCACTGCCCCATTCTGAGAATGAGCGTCAACAGAGCATCCACAATTTTTAGCTTTGCATTGTGGGTATTCTAAGTTCCAATTGGTTGCAGATATCCATTGACAAGATATTGGCATCCTATAGGGGCAAAAACGACAGCGACACACTCTCTGCTTCATCCTCAAAACAACGATCAACAGAGCATCAACAGTTCTTGGTCATACATATTTGAGAATGATGGCATCGTGCAGATATTCGAGCACATCACAGAATTTTTCTCGCCTTGATAGGCAAAAACACGCTATATCAAAGGAAAAACACAGATTCGAACTTAATTGATATTGCAAATTGCAAAACATCCAAAAACATATTATTGGTTGTTGATTACACAATTTTAATAAGATACTATTATCAAACTGCAAAAAACAAAAGTCTTATATGAATCTATACATGAACCTACCAGGGGTGCTGCTGACAGCCTGCCTAATTCAGCCAGGTTGGGGGATTACCATCAAACTGTCTTTGGGTTGACGGTTCGGGTTAATTAACAACGCTGACTGCCAATTTCGCAATGGTTCAGTGTCGACCCGGACCCGAACGCGACGTAACGGTCCGGAACTGTTGCCTACCCTACCCATATCACCTTTTCCATTCATGGGGCTGTTGACGTCCTCCTGCTTTCGTTCAATTTATCTGTCAGGGCCCAGAATCTGTGCTCGAGCTCGGTATAAGCACACATTCGCAGTTGAAAGGCCAGTTCCTGTAGGTTCCTGATCTTCCCCTGTAGCATGATTCTCTGGGTGAGGCGATTGCTCACCGTCTGTACTGTGCTTGAAGGTTCAGTGTTTTCCGCTACTCTCCTTAGCACCTCCTGTACTGTTTCTAACATTTGCTGCCTCTCTGCACAGTCTATCTCCAGTATATTTCTGTTGACAAGTCCACCAATGATGGCTTTGGCATCCAAGGACACCAGCGCCACCCGGTCATATTGGCCTGATTCTGTTATCGCAATGCATTGCGCACATCAACCATTGCCAATTATTTGTGTCAATCTCGGAGAGGATCAGGGTTGGATGTACTACAACAATAAGTGGGATCCCCAAGGACTTAGCAATTGTTGATACTGCTGCTGCATGTCCAACTGTTGACTGCACTCCTGCACAGTTATGTCCTTCACAATCACAGGGTTCCTCCAAGTTGCAATCTGTAAATAGCCTGAAATGGAGTCCTCTGCACTTAGTGCAGTGTTGTTCAACATGGGGTCATTAATGTCCAGCCCTTTGCCTTCCCTGGCTGCGTCTGTCCAATAAATATCACAAGTGGATGGGATGTCCGACTGTTCCCAAAAATAAGCTTCCGAGAGTGCTTTAAGGATAGTTGCTATAAGATTGGCAATGATACTCCCCAAGGCATTTAATAGGTCTGGTTCAAAATCAAGATGAGTGGTTCCGGCCTGATCGAACCAATTTGTTCACAATGTACAGTTCCTGCTGCACTGTTGCTGTCCAATATGCTGATCAATTTGGATAGTGACCAACATCAATTGCGGTAAGTCAAGGTAACTCATCAGTCGAATCATCACAAACGTGTTCCCAATGGGGTTTCGGTGCATGGTAAACCCAACAGGAAACAGAACACGATTCGGGATGATACTTGCACCCTGTGGAGGGATCTTGACAGACTGAATATCTAGTAAGTCATATAGGGATTCATTCTACTGTAATGGACAGGGTCAGGCGTAGGTGATATTAGTAACAACTAAAGCAATATGGTAAACCAAACAAAGAAGCTTGACGTTCATTTTGAGGAACCAAGGCGGAACAAGAATCGAAGCTATGACAAAGTCATAACTTCCTGTGCTTTACAAGAGAATGTGGAAAGACAGAAGACAAGAGACTCTGTTGCAACACCAAAGAGCCTGTCTGTATATACTGTTCGTATACCACCCGAGAATCATCCCTCATGCTCCGATGTTCCATCCTGATCTTTTCCTATATTCATACACACCAACAGCGCAACACTAATTAACACAACCATGCCACATCATCCAATGTCGCAACACCTCAGGCGACTTCCTTATTGTAACAAATTTTACCACCGCCATCTTGCCGCATTTTCACATCCTATCTGCATCTTCGATCTTCTCCACGATGCTGTATCAACACTTCCTTCCTGCCTCCCCCGAAATGATTGCCTTGTACACTCTGTATAGTCACTCGCCAGCTGCACGGTGACACTATCCCCTCGATTAATGATCATCTCATTATTACAATCTACCAGGTAAATTCATGCAGATATGAAGACCTGAGCCTTGGCATGATTCCCTGCTGCGCCTGCCGCAGACAAGACATCTTCTGGATGGTTATTTTTGGACCTCAGACTTTTACCTTTAGAGTATCAAGCCACAATGGATTTTCGGCAGCATTTCCATGTGTAGTTGTCAATGCTACAACGAGCACACTCACTATTTTCTCATCCTGGCTTGACATGAGCTGGGGCAATTCATTCCAGGGCTTACTTCTTGTCTGTATGGATAGTAGTGTGACCACTAGTCTTGTCTTCTTTGTTGGGCTTCTTAGAGCCAGACTTCCCTTCTGATAAACAATTGTTGGATTTGTCTTCTCTTTAATCTTCTTCATCCAGATGCTTCCTTTCCTTGTCTTTTTTCTTGAGAGTTTGAGATTTATCCTTCAAAGAAAGCTTCTTCTTTCGCATCAGATATTCCTCCATTGGAAGTCTAACTCTTCACCCACACTCCACATAGTTGATGACATTTCCATTTTCTTGTTTGGTAGTTACCACGCAATATTGGAGGTCCTCTGAAAGCCCATCTCTTAGCATGGTCCTCCAAGGGGTGCCAGGTTGGCAGACGTTGAAAATGAAAGTTTCCATGTCCGTTGGGCAGCTCTCAATGTCTTCATTGTATTTGAGTTTCTTCATTATACCTGGGGCTTTCTTTTCTGCTTGTATGTCAAGGAATCTCTCTTCCATTACACTGACAGAGAGGTTCCATTTCTCCATCTTGTAGTATTTTTTCATATACTCCACTCTTAAATCATATCAGATTCCAACCTTTCCATCTACTTCCCCTCCAATCCAGATGATCTTATCAATATAGTTCTTCTAGTCTGTAACGTGCCACTTCATGTATTTTAGGACTGAGTAGACCCGTGTTTGATATGTGAGTGTATCATCCAGTAAATCCCCTTTCCATACTTTTGAAATCTTCATTTAGCTCTATTTCTTTTCATACCTTTGTCAAGAGCTGTATCCTCAAACTGCACTGCTGTATATAGTAGAACCTTCTAGTTATAGCGGCAGTACCCATCCTGGACCGCGGATTCCTCCTGGGTTGTTGCTGCTATCATATGACCTTGAACAGTTATACGGACCATTTCCATTGGTCAATTGGGGAAGCAGTGGTTCATCAGGGCTACCAACCCATTAGCTATTGAGTATTCCACCTCCTCCTTCTCCTCCCCCAGAGGGACGCTGTCCCCCAGTTTTGGCCTTACTGGATGGTGTTTTAGAAGGGGGTTGGGAGATGTCCTCAGCGCCCCTGTCTTTGACAATGTCTCATTTCTCAGTTTTTCGACTGTATATCCATATAATATGCCTTGTGGTTTCCACCAAGGCTCCATCCTGTAATTGAGTTGAGTTTCCTTCTAGGTTGTCAGGTTTATCGTCGTCTACAACTGATTTTGCCAGAGGTCTGATGGACCATTGGGTTTCTTTTTGGAGTTCTTTGAGCTTCTCTTCTAGCTTTTCCCAAACTCTGCAAAGGCATGTTGCAATTGTTTTGTATTGGCTTTCATTTCCCTCTTGGTTGAAGCCAACTCTGAACATTGCTTCTTCCAATCGTCTTCTACTGTCATCTTATCATCCTCTATTTCCATACGTTGTGTATTCTGTACCCTTCCCATTGCTCTTTCAGCATTCAGCCGATTTTGTTGCATTGTTCAACTTCTGAGCTTCCGACAGTATTGCCAATGCAATTTCATCATCCTGTTATTCTTTAAGTACTTCAGCTTTTCTTGCCCATGCACTATTATTGCTTGTTATTTGGACATTGAATGTGTCTTTCAGATTCTCATATTTGTGGAATACTTTGGCTGCAATTGCCGCCATTTCTTCTTTGATATTGGCCACAAAGATTTGAGACTGGAGAATGATCTCAGTGAATTGAGCATACACATTATAGTATAAGATTTTGACTCCGTTTGTCATTTGCTCATAAAAGGTGTTCCGGTTGCTGAGCATCAACCTATAGACATCCACTAGCTGGGGCATTTCATAGTGTACATTGATGGATCTTGATACAGATTCTCAGACAAGAGCTTCCGTTCTATCCAGGTCTGCAGAGAATTGATTGTTCAAGTCTACTGCCTATATGGAAACCTGTTTGTTGGTAATAGACTGATATTGTTCCACTGCTTTTCCACTTGTTTTTCGGAAGATACAGACATTACACCTTCCGTCCACTGTTAACAGCTGTACCTCTGATGAAGACAGGGTCTACTGCTTGAGAACTACACATCATTTAGTCATTTCTTCTGTTTGATAACATTAACAGATGCAATCACATGGTGTATTTCGAAAGATGTCAAACCATCTTGGTACATAATCGGAGCTGTCTGTGGTATTGGAGGAGTTTTCGAGGATCAATTCAATGTCGTCTTCCTCCATTAGAGGATCCCAGGGATAGGAGATCTCAAACTCAGGACCATCTTAGACAGTTTCAATAGGAGGGGTATTCAGGTATGCGTGGATGGCGCAGACGATATATGGGTAGAGTAGTGTATAGCAAATGTTAAAGAGGATCTCAGATATCATAAGGTGATACTTGATAGTGATCTGACATAACAATATACTTTAACACGGGAGGAATCGACTTCAAGACACACCCAACTAGAAGAATCCCTTCCAAGTATCCCTCTATATTGTCCCACTATCAAACTTGATAATGGACTTGTACAAGGACCAATAGTAGGTTCACTTTGAAGCTTTCTTCGGTGTATAGTATAATCAGAATAGCATAACTGTTGAATAGCTTTCCAATCCGAATATGTTGTTAAAGCTTGTTATCTGTCACGTGAATGTTGTGCTCTATACAAGTGGAGAATCGAGTGGGCTTTATACCTCTTCCCTCTATGCTCTAACAGCTGATTCTAACTACGCCCTTCTCTATCTAAATGCTCATTGTCCTCTCATTTTTGAATCTCCTTGCATTGATTACCAGTCTGCCTGAACATTCTCTCAGCAGATGGTATTCCTTCAGGTGTTCAGTCATTCCAGACCAACAGCATCTGTCTGGTAGACATCTCCAGACTGATCAGTATCTATCGAACTGCTGTTTTCTGGACCATCTACCTTGCTGTAACATTCAATGGTATCCTTCCTTCATGTCATACTTTAGTAGCTCTATGCGACTAGCCACAGCAGATGCCATTTTGAGAGTTACTTCGTATAGAGGTGATGATGGCTGGTAACATTCATCTTTTTCCCTAGAGAATATCATAATGTGTGTTTTCACACCATCCCAACTGTAACAACATTAGGGGATGTGAGGTGATGATGTGGTCCAGGGATTTATACTTGGCTGTCATTGGTGTGGCCATAGTGCTCGCTAATAATTAAGGTACCCGAATAAGTTGCTACATGACAGCATCATTGTGTGATCGTCCATGACCCTGGCATCATGACCAATCCCAAAGGTATAACAACAATTCTTAATTCAAGTAGCAACATTTAGGGTAGTTTGGAATATACTACTTGTTCACCAATAAGAATGCTTTATAATAGCTGCATACTGCGAACACTGAAGTCTATGAATATGTAATATTTTTATTCTAATATAATATACAAATTTGTAATAGTACTTAGTATCATATACCAATGGTATACATACTTTGAATATATTCAATATTTCTAGAGAAATACTATTTTCACACATTTGATCTACAGACAAAGTAAAGAATCATCTGATAGTGCAACCAATCTCTTGTGTAAATCTGTTCTTAGTGTAATTAGATATATTAAAAGATATTTTATAACTGAGTAGTAATTTAGAAATACCCAAAGATTAATTCACTCTGAAATAATGTATTATTAGTATAAATTGCAATATTATCTTGCAATATATAGAGTTATATTACTGATTAGACAGTATTCATTAGTTGTGCCTATTTGAAACTGCAATTATATGCAATTGGCTCACATTATCACTTGTTTTGACGGCACATTCTCAACTAAACTAAAAAGCAACCTATCATTATCTATGTTTCTATTATTACTAGAATCTGTTGTAGATTTTTGACATTATGTATATGCTAATTTGATGGGTATTGATGTTAATATCAATAATATGTAATAATGAAAATATTCACTACATGAAGTGTTTTACCTTCAGTTTTTAAAATGTCAATTGTTAGTCTGTAGTACAAGTATCCAGTTTGCCGTAATTACTCAAGTACTATAAGCAATCTGTGAGAGGCAATTCATTGAGGAGCACTTAGTACATTTAACAATGAAGATTGTTCAACTCCAATCTTGTCACGCGTCTGGCGCCCCTAGTAAACTGGTGTAGTAGGGCTACACAGGTATTTTGACCGAAGTCGAAGTCAACGACACGCTACACCTCCACCATGTCTGAAGACACCGAACACAGCTCGTTAAGAGCACTTCTTGATTCTGCTGATGCCTGGAAGGACGAACTCAGCAGCTTCCCAGACAGTAACAGTGACGAATATCAGACAAAACTCCATTCTGCCATCGCAATGTACGCGAGGTGCAAGGACATTGTTGCGCGGGCGTCCGTGTTCAGTTTAAACGAATCGTTGGATGATCTTGCAACTTCTGATATGAGGTACTGTACTCCATCGGAGTTTGCAAGGAAGCAAGTTAGACTCCTAACACCAGTGCAGGTGTTTAATCATCCCGTTTAGCATTGCGGAGCTGCATTTGAAGGTACAGTCGCTTGATAGAAAAGCAGTGATACAGCGCTCGATGGAGCTTTATAAGGAATTCATTACACTCTGCGATGCCTACAACCTAGTCACACCGGTAGAGAGGTCTGCAGCGGGGATTGCCGTGATTGGGAGGTCCGTTTCCGTGTTTCTACCTGACCCAGGATCGAGGAGGAATGCAAAGATAGCACAGTTCAAAATACAGAAGGAACTGAAGTCGAAGATACAGGTATAGCGAGTGCCCGAGTGTCCCGTCATTATCTGTCAATCTTGACTAACCCACGCACCAATAGTTCCTTGCACGCAATCCCAATGCACAGGAGGAAGATATTCGGTTGTACCACAAAGCATCGTTAAAACTTGCAATAATGCAGACAATCCAGGCTCTTGAAATTATTGTTCTGGAGCTGGATATGTTGGTCAAGGCGCCTCTCCAGTTTGAAGAGTCCATAATAAAGCAGCAGGATCATGACATCAGGAGTTACCGACCTAAAAGCGACGGATACAATGATAAGCTTGATAAAATTGCCAATCATATCAACGGCGGATCTATGTTAACTCAAGACGGCAAGCCTCTGCGTCCTTTCACCCTAGTCAACAAACGGCAGAAAGTAAAGGACGGAGTGTTTCAAACCAGTCACAGTCTACCGACGATGACCATCAATGAATTTCTAGAAGAGGAGAAAAAGAGAGGGGGTATGATAGAAGGCGGAGGGTTTGTATTGCATCTACTTCATGCCTTCTCGGGTACTGACGATTCTTAGTGAGAAATCCGGTGAACGACAAGAACTGGATGAGGATGATTGGGAGAAAGTAGATCGTGAGACGATCAAAGCTCGTGAATGGGACGAATTCAAAGAGCAGAACCCAAGGTAGGCAGTCTAAATTGAGATTTATGATAACAGTCTAACGAGTAAGTAATAGGGGATCAGGTAATACACTAAACAGAGGCTAGTCAGTAACGGAAGAAACGAAAGTATGAAACAATCCCACCAACCATTACGAGCAGTTATATATAACATCGCGCTTAACCATACATCCCTCGTGCTCTGTTAACCCCTCTAGATCTCCCACCCAAGGTGCCCTGTAACGAGCGTCAGTATTTTAATCAAGGCTGAGGATACAGGAGATTTACCACGAGAGTAACATTCTTCGGCTGTATATCTGGCCATTTCTTCTCTACATAAGTCGTAAATGCTTCATAGAGTAATCTATAATCCTAACTCACGCTCAGTCTCACTATTGAACATTCCTGACAACTCAGCCAATGGTTCCAAATACCGGCCATCTGCTAAATACTGCTTCAGAGATGGGGGTATCCTCATTAACGCCAACACTGGAACGGTTTTCCGGCAATATCGCACAATAGTCCAGTGTGCCTACCTTATCATTGTTGCGCCGGCCGTACACTCTGCGGTAACAACGGGCGATCTATCAGTACCGCCTCGGTGATGGTAATGTTTGAACATCTCTCTGTCGATATAGGGTGGGGAGATTATGAGTATCCTGATGTTATTGAAATGCTCGCGGTCGCGGATTGAAGAAATCATCTTCCGAATATTATCATATTATCCTTATACTTCTCAACTAGAACCTGATTCGTCAACTCCCGCCATTTCCACTGCGACGGGAAAACAAGCATTAGGAACAAACTGCGCCAAAGCTCAGTTCACAACATCTATCCGACGAGCATACGCATCCGAAACTCAGGCAGCAAATCCTCGCTTTTCGGGAGAAAACGATTGCTCGCTGAGTGAATCGCCATAAAAGATTATGGTGTGCTATACAGGTGAATCAGGTGTTACCGTGTGATGATATGAAGTAACCAAGAAATATGTACCATGCGGCAAATCCGTTGAAAAATGTGATGTTTGTTTACAGTTCACATAAGCGTCATATGCTCTATGCACTGAAGTCATTGATATGAGTACGTGACTAAGAGAATACTCCAGAACAGCGGCTTTGCTTTCACTCAGTTCTAGCCTTAATTTATTTTTTAGATTTATAATTTAGCTGGGTTGCATGGTGTATATACAGTACTTGTTTGAAACTTCTGTGATATACATATTGTTAGATTGGTAAAATTAGACCAGATAGATATTCTAACATTATACAGAAGAAACAATATTTGCCTAAGTGGACAGTAACATACCTGTGTAGTGACTCTGGCAATGATTATATTCAAAGTATATGAGTCAGTTATCTCAGTATACACACTCCTCATAATATTAGAGATACACAGTAAAATTCTATCTGTTAGTTTAATTCTGACCTGCATTGAGTGAATACAATCTAGAGTACACATGAGAATATCATATGTCCGAATTCGGAACCATATTGATTTCAACTGCATATAGGATAGAATCGATTATATAAAGGAAAATCAATTCCTGGATGCCTATGTGAATTCAAATATATACTGAATTAAAAATATAGTTTATTTATGACAATTAAGTGAAATATTCAATCTACAGTGTATTTACAATAATCTTCAATCTGGGAAATTGTAATTAACAGTATATATTATTAAACATTTCTCTACTACTTAATTTAATTGTGTGTAAGTAAATAAAATATTAATCGTAATATTGAAATTTTATATATTTTTTTAAATACTATACGCAGTTAGTAATTTGATAACCTGGCGTGACAATTAATAATGCTAGTAAATTACATGATATTGTTATATTAATTAATATTAATCTGGTTATGGAAAATTTAGTCAATATCTATATAAAATAGCTATTAAATATAAAAAAAATTACTGTATTCTATACTGTACATACCTACTTAGAATAACTATTTAGAAAATTATAGGCTTTCTACTTAGAGTATATGATAGATTAAAACTTTTTCAGCTGTTGGATACTTCTGGTAGTAGTTTTTGATATATTTCATAATAGTAAGTTTAATTTCAGTGCATATTACACATAATAGTTCATTATTGTAAGCTATTTGTGGAATAGAAATGAAAAAGCAACCGGACACTGAGTATTGAATATTGGCGAATATATTAGAGAATCATCTGATTATAATAATCATTGTGACGTTTAATTGAAATCTTACTATCGTGATAAGAAATATAATAAGCTATACATCTTCAAAATGAATTGTATAAATGTTCCATATTATCGGTAGTTTGATTATTGTATGCAATAACAAAGTAACCAATGGTAGGCTTGCTTATAAATTAGTAATAATGCAATATATATATTGAACACAGCAGTCTGCCACAGTGTAATTTTGCTTTAGTTTTATAGTATGTATATAGATGAGGGTGTTAGAAATATGTAGCAGCCAGGAGGCATTCTCCTACATCCACAAAATGTAAAACTGTATCAAAGTCATACCTACTGAACCCAACATCTCTGAATTGCTACATGAATTCTGTAAGATAGTTTCTGATGCATGAAGAGAGGCTGGATACAAAGCAAAGTACCTAAAGATTCTCTGAAACTACATTTAGATTCTCCTCAATGGTACCCAATTTGTAAAACTGAATATCAAATCATTCTAAATGGTATATAGTTGTCATCTGAAACGAACAAAAAAAATCCATTATGTCATTCAAATTTCACAGCAATTGGACCTTGCGAGTGCATCCCAAATAACATTCTGGTTCAACTCGACACTGGAGAAATACACTTTCGAAGTTAATACTCTAATGTCAGTATTCAATTGTACTATCTGACTGCAATCTGACTGATTTGCACCATAATTCAGCCATTCGAATGAATATACTGTCCAGTAACTATCCCAATGCACACAGCATGTTACATACCGTATACACTCATTGGTATCTAATGCAGTATTCTCTGACACGAAGTGTGCCAGATAAAGTATTGTTTTAAGGGGTAAAATTTGTAGCTTATCAGTCATTTTGACAATCGAAATGAACCTGTTTATACTATCATCCCAACGATGCAGATCTTTGGGCTGGGCTTGATTATCACCACCTATTCTTAAGCTTCAGAATGTAATAACAATTTATAAGAATTTTTGCCCCTCATAAATGTGGTGAATTTATATTGCAGACTTGCGGGAACTTCTGAAATGAGAGGATCTGATTTGGTGATGTACAGCAAATAAATAACACAGGAAAAAAAAAATTGTGTCCTTGGATAATGGCAGTAAGATCATCCCCTTCTCTTTTCATTTATTAGTCCAATATGTTATAAGTGTCAGATATAATCCTTGGGTTAGAATTGGTTTCTTCCACCTTCCAGTGGAGTTCCAGATGCTGAACAGGAGTAGATCTGTTACATAGTCAGTAGTTATAGCCAGCTTATTTTGAGATGAAATTGATATGCTATAATGAAGTACATTCTGTTTATATTCGACCTTACATCCACTAACCTTGTATATCATGTTCTATTCAATATCTACCTGGAACAGCAGGTCAATGTTGATATATCTATAATCTACTAATGTATCTCTGAGTGATAGTAATTGGATTCTTTAGAACTCTCCACAGATATGATGTTCTTTCAAAGAATGTACCTGCCATGATACATGGTGGCAAAATGCACTTTGCAGATACTGCTGGAGATATACATGCTGGGCACTGGGAATATATTGCACTGTATAGGTCGCAAGTTGTATATTCAAACCTGTTGCAAAGTGAATATTATACCAGCCTTAAAGCACAAGATATGACAATAACTCCTGCAGAGGGTCCAGACAAGCATACTAGTTATTATGTTTGAATACCTGTGATATGTAATAGATAGTTCTCCTATTTTGAAATTCCACTTTCACATTGTCAATATATAGCCATTCATCAATGTCTGTGGTAAAAGTGTCACCAGTACTCATCAACTGAATTGCCACTGATATATAGCTTACCAGATATATTTGTCGATATCAAAAATCAATTTTATAGGTTTCCATACTATTTGGAAGCTCCTGAATGTAGACTACCTCCCTCCAAGCATTCAACCCTATCATACAGATTTATAATTTCTTGTTTGATCTGCTACTGTACATCTGACATAATATAATCAATATCTCTCTCCATACTGCCAGTGATGTGATACATTGCAGCAATGCTCAAGATAGTGGCTTTAGTCTCAGCATTAGATTGATGGACTTGACATTTCTCATAATTGTTGAAGGCTATATTGGGTGCCATATTTGCCTCATGTTCTGCAGAGCTGTCATTTGCAAAAGGTTTTCAGCAGATATCCATCTGGGACTGGTTGCATTACGCCAAACTCCATGCATTAGTTTACATTCACATTACAACTATTGATGTGCAAGTATGCATTTAGCAGGCATTACATAATCGAGTTCATGATTTACTTGCTTTTATACATTTTGTCAGTTCACATCTTTCTATTTGGTTGCTACTTGTGAGGCTGAAGTCAGGCATACATGAAACTAACTGCATTGTGTTGAAGTAACCTTTCAGTCCCCATACACAGAGACCTCCATTGTAGCATGAATTGTAGAAATTATATGGTCTCATAACTGAATGGATACTAATGCCAGCTATTTTTCCACAATGGCCTTTACAGATATTGATATTGTGGATTCTTGAAAATACTAATCTCCTGGTACGATTGCTTTAGTGCATAGTTCAGTACTTTCAGAGATAAGATCAGAGTGGTTTTGTTGCCAAAAAACTTATGCGAAATTATATAATTTCCAAACTGTTCCTTTTTCAATGCCATTGGAGCCAGTGTTGACAACACAGTTGCTGACAACATTGGAGCAGGTACAATGTCAAGTAATACAAAATACTAGTGTTCTGATCATTCGACTGATGTGTTTCCTGGCCAGAAGACAAATTACATGTTGTTCAATGGTTGAGAAAAATACTAGAAACCTGAATATTATGGTACTGATGTAAATTGATTGACAAATTGATTCTCAGCATTTCTAGCTAACAGGTATTAAAGTAGTATGTTCAATGTATCCTTAAAAAATTCCAGAAGCAGCAAATACAATGTATTAGAGTGCGAAAACCAGTTGACATTGCCAAGGGAAGATTGCGGTAACTGGTTGCAGATTAGATAATGATATGAAGTGTACAGAATATCACTATTCGAGTCCTCCAGAAGCTTGGAGTAACTATACTAAACTCATGAGTTATTGAGTGGTGGAAAACATCAATTCCCCACTGACTCACCGCTGGGTATTTTTCAAATTGGACGAAAGCCTTATAATGCTTTAGTCACCATGACTTGTTGCAGATTTTCGTCATCCCAGGCAGGCAACGGAAGGTAAAATGGTCTCTGGAATTCAGCAGCATAGTATCAGTTTCATCCAGATTCAGTTTGGTGAAAATTCAAAATAAAGACAGTACTATTCCAAATGCAGGATGCTGTACTTCATGGGTATTTTTAACTCATCTCTGGAGATACAGAACCAGCCTAATAAGAATATAGGTATGCCAATTAGGTGTAATGCAGATACCTACTTGAATAATACCAATTGTGAGAGACAGTGGCAAGGTATACTATTGGCCAAAACAGTTGGTCTTATAATTCTTGGGCAATACAAACATGTCAAGAGCAATAATTGCACCAGCAGAAAGCTACTCTAGGGCATTCCACTCCCTATCGGCCTGGTAAATCTCACATAATACACAAGTACAAACTGAGTCACAGATATACAGGAGTACACAATGTGGATATGTTGGAAACGGGAGATATACTTGAGCAATCTGTATTTATGTGAAACTATTCGTGTAGTATTATATTCCAAAGAGTTGTGTATTATCTGCCGTTCTACATTTATTGACAATCCCAATATCTACCTTAGAGAGTAGTATGCACAGAGATTCAGAAGATTGGAACAATTCAATGTAAAGTTGTCCAGTCCACATTCCAGATGAAGATCAAACCACATTGACATTGGCTCGCTAACCAATTCAGCCTGTTGATTGTCATGAGTTGACTGACAATGTTACCCTGGATTCAATTGTACTCAGAATATATACAGTCAGTTGTACAGGCCAGTTGGTTTGCTGTATATATTCCCTTGCATATTTTCCACCTAAATCACCACCATTTGGAAATTTATTCCTATTGAACTATGGGTAAATGTGACAACAGGCATCCGGGTGTCTGTGGATTCTTCATTGGAAGTATCTTCAGATTGTGGTGTGCTTGTTCAATTGACAATGGGCAAATGATTAGTCCAATAGCTTCCAATTAGTAATTTGGATGAATCTACTGATGTGAAATAACAATCGCTCTAGTGAATCCTAGCCTACAAGTTGTTATATTTCTATATACAATAACCCTTTGTTTATAGATAGTTGTTGATATTGTTATTAGTCTGCCTGCAGTGAGTTCTTATCCAGTAATTGCTGTTGGCTGATTTAATATTTATTACATTCCCAGCAAGTGATGATTACATTTCTGAAATGGGTATTGTACAAATTCAGAAAATGTATGCTGATTCTTTGGTGGATGCTGGTGTGATGGCCAATATAAGCTTCTGGAATAATTGTTTCACAGTGAGCTCAGTCAGGTTAACATGTTGCATTTCACAGCAGTATCACACCCTGCGACATGTGTATCCGTGGTTAAATACAGTTACATTCTATTCAATATGATTCATAAACTTGGATATACTTTACATCTTTTATATTACAATCATACCCATCTTCTTGTGAAAAACTTTCGCAGAGTACAGAACATTTTCATCATTATGATCAAGATAAAATCTTTTATACTATAAATCTGCGGCGGCTGCAATTACCACCATCTGTCTCACGATATCGAATGGCTTAGCAGCTTTCTAATCTATATCGATGCTTTGAGGCTTAAATAGCTGATAATGAAGATAAATTTTTTTAATATACTATATAGGTGTGTTTTGTAGCTAGCTGTAGGCCAGCTCAATGATATTGCAGACATCATTGATGTAAACAGTGACAAATTCAAAAACAATTCTTGATTGGTTGGCGGGTTCTGTGGAGAACAATGAAGTTTTGTGCAAGGTTTTGATGGAAGTTACTACTAGTACTGTTTTACTCGAACACCTTCTGATAGCTGAAGTTGCAGGTCATCAATGTCCATAGTATATGTACTATCGCTAGTTGTGTATTTCTTGAAGTATAATATAGGTGTTGTTGGATTCCAGGAAATAGTACATTATATTTCTTGTTCGACATTTACAGTTATGAATTATATCAATATGCGCTTGTATTAATGACGCTACTTTACCATTTCATACACAGAACACTCAAAGATGTGGTGAATACAATTGAACATGTGATTTTGTGGGGGTGTTTGATGAATTAATGGTGGAGTTAATTATGCATATTTCATGACAACATAGCAGCATCATAACACCTTCATTCTGCTTTAGGTCACGGCCAATGTCTCTCTGCTGAAGGTTCCTGCCACAGCAAATACCTTTAAACAGGTTCCGATTTATTCCAAGTTACATATTACTTGAATATTTGTTAGCAACTATCTTTTCACAGAAGTATGTGGACAAATAGATTTCCATTGAAGACAGCCAATATCGCTCAATATGGTGGTCTGTTTAGCTTACAATAACACCCAGATGACAATTTGAAATAAATGGATAGTAGTATTCAAAATGCCCCTAGCAATGACAGTTCATTTGGGAAACAAACCAATGAGTATTATTCACGGTCGGGAAATGGTTACCCTCAAATACATCAATTGTTTCCAGATTTTCCACAGTTCAACCATGATTCCAAAATCTCTATGACTGCTTGTGTATGAATTGGTTTCAGTGCAAACAAAGCTTTTCGATATGATGGGCCACCTTGGTAATACTATTCATTTTCCTTCTGGTTTTTGTATTGGACCGCATACAATCTCCCCACTACAGGATATATCACCTGGCCTGACATCATCAGGTACACCTTATGTGAGTTCTCCACAACTTGAATACAATGAAGTCATCTGCCTGATGTTCCCCAGCACTACTCCACCAGGATATCCTACTGGTGCACTTAAAATACCCCCTCTAAGCCCCCCAACAAATTGATTCCAGTCTGTCAGTACAACTACAGCAAGTCCATATTGCAGGGTTCACCAACCAGCACCCATTAGTGAATCGTTCCAATGGCAAATATGATACAGATGATGAATATACAAGTTAGTTCAACTTGGGCAGTGTAGAAGACAAAGCCCTAGTAAGCCTAAGGCACACTGAATTCTGTTTGGAGCAATGTGTCACAAGGACAGATCAGCCACATATAAGCATCTTTCACAAATAGAAGGAAGTATAGGTGACAGGGTGTCTGGAAAAATAGCATCAGGTCATTATCTGGGTACAGAGCTGTTGGAACTGCCTAACAGTTGACCACTGTAGAGGGAGATAGATAATGTAGATGTCATGGCAAAAATTGAAAACTGGCTAGACAATAATACAATTGATAGTGCTAAATCAATTTGGTGACACCTGATCAAGATAATACAGAAGTGTAACTTGAAGCAGGATGACTTGTACAGAGAGTTTATGGAATTTTAGGCAAAGAAGAACACATACATAAATACATATATAACCAGATTGCATACAGCTGTTGCCATTCAAATGCCGTTAAGTTGAAACTGGGTTATAATGTCAAACAATTATTCGTGGAACTATGGAAAGTTGAATGTAAGGACACTGTGGAGCAAGAGTTTAGATCAGCCAAAGTAATCTCCCGTAGCCAGGATACAGCCAGATATACCCAACTGGTGATTATTTGACGCAGAATGTGGAGGGTTCTAATGAGAATGAAAGTGTACAGGATGGGAAGGATGGTGTGCCAGAGAATAATACATCTCCAGGATATATTTTTGTCATAGGGAGGCATCAGGAGTACGTCAAAGTTGCTGTACCAGAATCTCAGAATGGATGAATCTGGATGTGGACTGGACAAATACATTGGTTCACATGAGTATCTGGGTGAGCTGTTGACCAATTTAGAAGTTGACAGAATGGATACAGTGTTCATCATATGTATTGGAATATAGTGGTGATACATCTGAGATGGCCTCTGAGCTTTGAGGACAACTTGAATACCACCAAGCAATGGAGGCCGCAATGTTTAGAGCACATGGAATAACTCTAGAGTAAACTGGGGAAAGCTACATACTCTTTAGGTATACTACAGGTGAACCTAGATATGATTGTTGCTGTATATGGTAATATTACATTAGATGATGTATTTGTTCTTTTGTATCTAGATATCTGTATGAATTAAGCAATACACATCCTTGTGGACCAACTGCATTCCATGCTTGAACATAATTGGATGTGCGCCTGCAGATGACATGTATTGTTAAATAGCGATGCACTTGGAGGAGACATTTAAGAACAGGAAGTAACGCAAATTGGAGACAGTTATTGAGTAAGATGAGAAATACACATGGAGGCTTTGATCGAGCTCATTAGTTACTGCACTTGGATGCTGTAATAGGGTGAGTTCATTGGTGCACAGGAAGGCTGTAATCGAGTGAGTTGGAGATGCGCCAGGAGGCTGTCATCGTGGGAGTTTGGAGGGATGTATATGGATATTCACCTGGAGGTGATAATTATGTAAACTAAGTATTGTGAGCAGGGGTTCTGGACCATCACTTTGGGTCCGGGTCTGTGTCGGAACCGAACCGGTGCCAAACTGGCGGTCCGGGTCGTCAATAGACCTGAACTGTCGATTCGGGTACGTTTCAATAGACAACTCCCTACATGCCTGAATTTGGCCGGTCAACAGCGGGTTGTCCATCATTAAATCTATATAATGGGCTTAACTTTGCTACTTGACAATAGTATTCAATCAAAATCGATTATTCGACATCCAGCAATCACATTTTGCATGTTTTGCATGTTGCAATATCAATAATATTTGAATTCATGTTTTTCCTTTAATAATTTGTATTTTTGACCATGGAGGAGGTCAATAGTTCTATTATAAGCTCAAATATCCATGCAATGCCTTCATTACCCAATATGCATGACCAGAAATTGATTACGGTCAGTTGACACAAGGTTGAGGGTCATTTTCAGAATGGGGCTGTAACCTTGTCACCTTCACTTTTGCCTATAATGGCTGCCAATACGTTGGTTATGGATAACAGCGAGCATATCACTTACCAATTACCATATTTACAAGACCAAAAATCGTTGAGGTGCCATTGAAGCTCATTTTCAGAATGGGACAGTGACTGTATCGCTTGCTCTTTTGCTCTTAAAGGCTGCCAGTATGGTGGTTATGCATAACAGCAAGCATATCCCTTTCCAATTACCTTACTTACATTACCAAAAATCATTGACACTCTGTTGACGCTCTGTTGACACTCCATTTTAGGTGTAGCAACATCGACATTATCCATATTGTCCATAAAAGCGGCCACTACTTTGATTATGGGTAAAAGCTGTAGATAGCCCTTCGATTATACAAGATGCAACACCCAAAATTGTTAACGCTCTGTTGACACTCATTTTTAGGTGTAGCGAGATCAGCATTAACCATATTGCCTATCAAGGGAGCCCATATATTGATTATGGATAAAAGCCGTAGTACAGCCCTTGGACTATACAAGATTCAGCACCCAAAATTGTTGATGCTTTGTTGATGCTATGTTGACGCTCTGTTGAAGTGTATTTTTTGGTATAGCGACATCGACATTAACTATATTGCCTATAAAGACGGCTAAGACTTCGATTATGAGTAAAAGCCGTAGCACAGCCCTTGCATTATACAAGATTCTGCACCCAAAATCATTGATACTCTGTTGACGCTCTGTTGACGCTCTGTTGACGCTCTGTTGACGCTCTGTTGACGCTCTGTTGACGCTCTGTTGACGCTCTGTTGATGCTCTGTTGATGCTCTGTTG
>Ga0307514_10000496_pt1 | contig 79788 bp, 83 predicted proteins | sample 16_EM_MG_FD_203088 | JGI IMG/M metagenome (GOLD analysis project Ga0307514, IMG submission 203088) | Populus trichocarpa ectomycorrhiza microbial communities from riparian zone in the Pacific Northwest, United States - 16_EM | ecosystem: Host-associated > Plants > Roots > Unclassified | place... | reverse complement strand
TACACTATTAGTACCTTATCCTTATTTCCTCTAATAACCGTTTCTCCATGCCTATCAGTTGCGCACCAGTAATCCTCTTTTGGCGTTGGCTTTATGAGGCAGAAATCAAGCCATGCCTTCTTAAACTGTGGCTGCCAGACTCGCTTCAATGATACCACTAGATGCAAACATTCCACTGCGTAATTTGACGAGCGTGAACCCTATTGTATGTAAGTAAGTTACTCAAGTTCCTGCGCTTCTCTTTAAATGGGTTCTTACCTGAAATATCAACATCAACGTTTGTATACATTTCGCTACCCTACCGCTGTAGCCTCCTTTGCATGCTTCACTGAAGTCTCGGTATACAAGACCTGCAACTACCAGTAATGCTGCATTCTGCCATACAACATTCCACATCCCTCCACTCAGTTCTTTCAAGATCCTGCTCTCCTCTTTCTTCCTATTGAATGATGGTAGTGGTTCTGCGTTTTGACCAGTTGACTGTCTCTCCGCCACACGTGCTGCCTTAAGCGCTGTTCGATTGTCTAGTACCTGTTTCATGCGCTCTTGCATTTGAGTTTCCACGGAATCTATCATGGCGGAATACCTTGTTTGTATGATGTATGGATCACCATATTCCATTGATATCTTGGCGATAGCATTCGGCCAGTTGTTCTGACGGAGCCACTGATGCAACTCTGCGAGAGTCTTAGTCTCAATCTCCTTCATAAGGCATGCTAGAATATGCGCATCCAGAACGTGATCAAAGAACTCGTTGCTTCCATGAAAGTCTTTCACATCTTTTCCTACCGTTTTGCAGCGCTATAGAGCAGCAAATTGCCTCAGGGACCCAGGATCTCCACCCGCACCATCAAAAGCATGCATAATCATGTTCCATGCATTCATCTGTAGGTGGAACAGACCGGCGGTACGTTCAATGAAACTGAAGTTATGAATCCTTTCTCGATGCTCCTGTCGACGGTAGATAGCCATTGCGATGTTGCAGACTATGAGATAGCCGCCGCTTATCCATAACACAGAATCCAGTACATCTCTGGAGTTCAATCCCAACATGTCCATAATCTGCTTCAGAATCGCAATTGTACCATTGATTGACACTTTATTCTTGTCGATAGTGGGAAATGTCATGTAATCTGCACGGTTCTTATCCGCCCTCATATGCGCCAGTGGTGATAGAGTGATGTGATATTTGGGTTTTTGACCATCTTGTTGGGAATTCATTGATCTTCGGCAATAGCGTAGCAGAGATTTGCGTATCTCATGCTCCGCCACGCACTGTATATATAATTGTAATTCATCATCTGGCAATATATCGTTAACCTTCATATCGAATACGTGCTGATAGCTTACAGATGTAGATGGCAAGGGAGCACTGATTTCCATGAATAAAATATAACCTGCCGTATAGTTGACCTGATAGCTGCGATTGTGTAAACATTGCGCTGTTGTATTGTGGTAGAAGTTCATATTATCATATCAAATCAAGTATCTCTCCAATTGTACTCTCTTCAATAGAGTTTCTTGTAAACGTACCGCAGTTAACCCAGCACTTTTCAAATGTACAATTTTCTTGCAAGCCACCGAATCGACCTACCTCATTGCCTTCAGTACTGCATCATAACTCACATAAAGACCACATTGATGTAAGGTTTCTAAAGTGCGTTTCGATGTATTTGTCGTATATAGAAACACACCGAGTACACCTTGCATTACATTACAGCTCTTCTTGCGCGCATATGCTAGCATTTGAATAGATATACTGCTAATAAGACGTCTATTGCGCAGCGCCTTTCATACCTTTCTTTGTGATATGCCATCCTGGATATCAGGTTGTTCTGTTTCTGTATTTGACGAGTCCTTTCTGCCCTTATCAATGCCTGCTATAGTTTGAATAACTCCTGTCAAGATAGGAGCGTGTTGTTTTTGCTCACGCTGAATATCATTGAAGATGTCATAGTTCTCAAACAGTTCTGGCCTGAAGTTTACAAGTCCTTGCTGCAGTACCTGCAACTTTGTAACCTTTTCCATTTCCGCATCGATTATTCTTTTAAACACTCGACTTACAACTCCAACGAAGTTATCTTGCTGTAGTAAATCATCCAGCACAAACTTACAATATTGTACTATTGCTGTCAGTAATTCGACACATTTGCCATTGGTGCAGAATCGAGAAGTGCACTTCCCAACTCCAACTGATTCACGACCACCAACTTTCAGTTGCAAAAGAACCGCATCAGCAATCGAATCAAATTGAAACGCTTCAAGAGTTTGTTGTACCGCCCACAACCGTTCGATGGGTGTGAGCTTGAATATCTCTTGCTGGCGTGCAAGATGACATGGTGACCACGCAATGGGTATATCTAGCTGATGGCGTTCAAATTCTGAGAAAGGCTGTTCATCAAATACCCCGCATTTAGAGGACCTGTCGGAGGGTTTATCCATAGATCGCATATCGTTGGCAGGTTTGTCGATAGAGCGCATATCATTGATCATGAAATAGCATTCTAAGTGCGCTACCTTGCGCGTCAAACTTAGATCGTCAATATCTCACTCGATTCTTATCGTGCTGGCACCGGAGTAGGATAGAATGAAGCGCAGAGTTAAGTAGATGAAGTTTATATGCGGCAGGTTGCAGTAAGTGCGGTAGTTGATAACTCCAAATCTACTTCATATGCGCTCAACTTGTTTTCCAGGCTCTTTTTTACATTTCAAATTTTCACACATGTATCACATGATATGCTTAATAATAGTTCACAGCCAATCACACCCCTGCCACTCCAAGAGCCTGGGCCGAGGCCATCGTTCGAGCAGGTTGTATAGCTGCGCTTTCTTCCCGTACCGCCTTCTCGTACTCTGTTTATCTATGTCTTACCCAACTGCCAGCCGTGCTCTGATGGTGCTGGGGAGTCAATTAACCGGTCTCTAGGCTATCCAACCACTACCTATCTAAAGTTCCTTATTAAGGCAAAGCAGAGGAGAGTAGTCACTTCAGACACGGGTGTTTAGTTTAACACGGTCTTTTATAACCTACGTTCTCATTAAGTATATTTCTTACATATAAATATATAAATAGCCTAGACTTGTCTTCCAGCCAGAAGAGAAGACCGGTACTTCATCAGCTCCCGCAGTACTACCGAGTGTAAGACTCAGGCTCCGGGAATCTGGCCGGTAAGTACGAGAGTTGATAGTACGGAAGACAGCATTAGCCTAAGCGCAGCAATAGTAGTAGTAAAAGTGTTGGTTATGAAGAGCAGACGGGAGCACAGAACCTAAGGAACTAGAGGGCAAGGGCTGTAGCTGAGAGTAAGGATGGATACTCTGTGAACAGATTAACCTCCATACTCTGTAATTAAATTGAAAGGGTGGATAAGATAGTCCCGCTCAGTCTTCGTTGCGGTAAAGAACTTTGGATAGATAGGGAGTTGGATAGACCGTCCTAAATGACCTTGGAAGTTAACCATCCGGAAATACTCCGAGTCGAGCACACCGTGTCTACGGATAGTCAATTCGCGCAGTCAAACTGCACCAGTCAACTTTGACTGCCAAACCTTAGAAGGCCTAAATTATCATAATTAAAAGATTTCGTAATACGCATGAGGTTGTAGTCTGTACTCCTCGATGTGTCTTGTAGTGTCCAGTCATTTGCACTTTTTCTTCTGCTCTCCAGTATCCGAGGCTTTCACCAACTTACATCCGTGTGACTACCAAAATCTATGGAAGATCTTGAATTATTCGAGGTGTAGCATAGTCTAAGGCTCATTACTTGGACGTCAAATCTAGATGTTGGCGCGTTCATAGAGCAATTCTTCCCCCTTCCGCAAACCTCTTAGATTATTTTGTCACCATCATAGAAATGGCCAAAAGATGCCATTAAGTAAAGCCAGACGGAATAGATGTGGGATTTTAGCAAGATTGTCTGTATTTTCTTCGTTTTAACGTCGCTCTTGAAAAAAAGTTGATTACCGCGAGTTGATTGCAAGATTATGCAGAGTTAAAGTGAGTCGAGCTAGCTGAGTGACAGCTGATGGGGAAATCGTAATTTAGTTTAGTATGGAATCATATGCATAAGTGCCAAGTATTTTATGGTTTGTGGCAGAATAACCAATCGCCGATTTCTCTAGAGTATTGGGCTGGAGTTTCGTCCACATTGGGAACTGTTGACCGCATCGGTGAAGGCCAGCCGCAATCACAAATGAAGTACTTCCCGTAAGGTCTGGAGACTAGAGCTGAGAAATCCACATTGAACAAGCCATGCTCCACATCTCAAACTCAGGAGGTGAGGTGCAGAATACATACCCTCCCCATGTCTCAGGTCACGGAAGTTGATTCTTGTGATTGATAGCTAACGCGCAGTCTAGACATAGATTCTTGCACCCAGGTCTAGGGAAAAAGGATTTGAAATGCATACTCTGAGAAGAAGAAAAGACCTCTACTGGGTTTCCTACATACTTGCATGAAAATCAAACTATGGCGTCTGCATCTCTCCCTGTACCGCGTCACCACTTTATAAAGAACCAATCAATCTCATGGCTTGCACAGAGGCGGAACCAATTCCGTGCATATAGCAAGCATGAAGTTGCTTTTAGTACGAAAACTTCCTTTTCATGAGCCGAAAGGGTGGGAGTATATGGCTAGCCTATCTCTATCTTCTCTCAACTCCGATTGCTCAATCAAAGGAACTATTATCTAGTACTGAAATAGAGTATATAGACTTTGAGACATTCTCGGAATGGGAATGGACACCCGTTCTGGGAGACTCTCCGAGTATCAGACCACAACCACGGCTTTTCACGGTTCTCTTTTCCACTGTTTAGAGTAGACCTTTGAATTGACTACCACGACGACCTCCCAAGATGCCAGCAAATCTACATATTCCTATATTCCCGAACTCAATGGCAAAAGTCCTCAAGATATTTCAGCTCTTAGCCTCGGCCCAAAAGCAGCAGCCAACTCTCAGGCTGGATTCGCTGTTCATGTGGTGAAACATTGGTAGATTCTATATATATACCTTCGGCCAGATGCGCAGGTGTCACCAATTCCCGTTGGACATCTCGATCTACAAGTATGCGACATTATTGGCCAACGAGGCGATATGCTTGTTGTTGCGCGTGTTTCTGCGTTTTACTGGACAGTAATTTTCCTACTTTAACCTCACCTTCCTAATCTCCTATTCCTACTTCGTCATGTTCCACAGGATATGTCACTCTCATCCTCTTCAAACATTCCATTGGACATGGTCGTTGGCTGGGCATCAGTATCCTCGTTGTCGGTATCTGGATTCAGCTAATATTCGCAAAAATGTTGACGAATAGTCTTATCAACGCCATCTCCTCGAGCAGCATGGTCGCCTCCTCGAGGGTTTGCTGTTGGACAAATGAATTTTCCAGCTATGCTGGAGGGAATGAAGAAAAAGTAGGAGCGGTTAGAGGCTAAGGTGGTATTCCTAACCAGCAAGGCTAGCAAAACAGCGGCTGGCCTGGCCTGATCTGTGGGCAAGACCGCTGGGCTTTCTGCAGCATAGGCTTTTGAGGGCCGGCAAGAATGCGACCTGGGCCGGCTTAAACCGTAGGCGAATAAAAAGCCTGGCGGCCAGCCGAATGTTCATTTGCTCTTCCGCCTCCTGGGTGTGTGTCTTTACGGTATTACCTAGGCCGATATAGATACTCGGTGTACTATAATGTGAATTGGGGTATTTATGATAGCTTTTTCTACTACATGACCTGTAGTAATACTAGAGCACCTATTATCCTTCCCTTTCTCCGATCCACATGACATTCATCGGTGTGTAATTGAGGTTGATTTGCGTTTCATTTGCCTTCGTCTGATCTCAAGCAGCAGAAACTTGAACCATCATCTCTTCGACCGGCTGAGACATTCCATATCTCACCTTGCCAAGCTCGAGTCGCCGTCTCACTGTTAGTAACATGGTATTAACACATACTGTAGCGGTTTTCGTGGATAACTAGTACATTAGTTGTTAGGAGGGTGTACGTACTTGTAAATATTATATCATATTCAGCGTCAGGGAAATTGTACTAGCTACAGAATGCCACAGCGGGCTTGTTAATTGACAATAAACCGAGTAATTCATTCGAGTTTGCATCAATCAACTCTATGGCTGGTATGGTGCCTGACCAGAAACCTTCAAACTTTGCCACTTCACGATCCAACAAATGCCGGATCAAAGACAGAGGAGGGATGGGTCAGAGTTTCAGTAGCCGATTTCCACATGTACTGATACCGCGGCAATATCAAAATTAGCTACAGACGATAAAGAAAGCCAAACCCGGATCCTATGAATGCTCGTATTCATCATCGCCTAAGGCTACCTGGTATATACTCATGTGGTACTCTTTCGACCATCAACTCGAAATGCTGTTCGTAATCTCACCTCGGGTTCCGGAAAAGTCGGAGTTGTAACGTTGGGTAGGCCGAGCACATATTGAGGTCGAGCTGCTAAGGATAGTACTATTGTTTTTACAGAACGAATGACATGGCTTTACTCTTCTATTGGTGGTTGCATGTATACATCCACACCATATTGGCGGGTATAGAGTACGTTCAAAGCGTCGTGTGCAAACCCAACCGAGCAATGGCACTCATATAAAGGACAGTACTAAGCACACAAGGGTTTCCGGGAACCGGACTCCGTGTTTTACGCGTATACCACTCCATATATCATCACTCGTTCAAAACTTCCGGTTAACGGTAGACCGGCTTGTCAGGCGCTTTAATCTAAAACACTACTTCCTCTTAAACAACTACATCTGTCTAGTGAGTGGTCTGGAGACGCAACGAATAATTTCATCAGTTTTTGACATGTGTAACTCCTCGTCTGGATGAGATAGTCGAGTTATTATGATGAGATAACGGTACTCTATTTGGAAGGGAAAGTCTGGCGTTGCACTGCAGACAAGCTTTCTCGGGTTACTACTGCCTGATTTGAAGTACCAGGTAGAGTGTTTGTGTGTTGGTAGTGCATCTCGGTAGTCAAAAGGGCATGCTTGTACAAAGGTGATGATTTTGAGTACGATGAGGCACTACCTATCTACCGGTAGATTTCCCGTAAGGAATAGTAGTAAGATTGTTAGTGCTTTGACGTACGTATCTAACTAGAGTAACGTAACGCAAGGTTGTGATTTCCAGTGTTACTGATCAATTTCGCAACCCACCGGCTCCACAAATCTAACGCTGCATTTTCGTCCCATGAAACAGCAGCGTGCTGCAGGATGGAAGATTGAGAGCACACTCAGGTACAATTAATGCAGCGGAATATTCCTGAAACAAACCCAGTATGTGGAATACTCTACTTAGATAGAAGTTATACTGGGTTGAGGTAATGCAGGTTCTCCACCCACAACCAACCACAGATAGAGTATAGTCCATGTATGCCCCTTTCTTTTGGGGTGCCGACCGGAAATGCGCTACGAAAAGGAGTGTGCGGCGTGCAACAAGTCCACCGTGACTTGGATATTCCCACCAACTTGGGTATTGAGCCATGCCAGGTTTTTTGAAGGTGGGGGTGCCATTGTGTCATTGTACTGTTCACCGTAAATAATAGCCGCGGAACTATCCTCGCCACTAACAGCGCCATATGCGCGAAGCTGTGCGCCGTTTGTCTGGTATGAGATGAAATCATATCACTGTCGCCTCAACCTATAAATGCCGAAAGTTGTTTTGAGGTTTGCTCTGGTTGTTATAGGTAAGGCGGATGAACCGAGGCTGTCGAAGGTTCCTGTTGATCATTTTCCCCAATAGTACAATAGTGTGAAACACATCTATCACAATATATCACTCGTCTTCAAACCACAAGCCTGTAAGGTTTCAGTGCGTCGTGCCCCTTTTCGCGATGGATAGTCTACGAGATGAAGGGACCGCCTTGAACATGAGACCGTTATTAACTGGTGTCGTTGGATGCTAAGGATCGGTCAGTCTTTAAAGTTTCGGTATTGGTGCGCTGTAAACGCGGCATTTCTCCTGTTGTGGGGCGATCTATCATGAACCCATCCGTCATTGATATCAGCAATCGAGAGAAGCAATTCGCGAAGCCCTATTGCTACTACATTAGTACTTATCGTCCTAATCCCACGAAATGATATTGAGCCCAAACGAAAACAGGCAACGGAGAAAGTCTAAATGGGAATGAAGTAGCTGTACCAATGCGCGAGGATCAGTCACAAGCTTTCCGCTGATCCGTATGAATATCACTCTCGGCGGTTCGCATGAGTGACGATGGTTCTCGTGGCAATCTTCCATGCAGGGCGGAAGGCGGACAATAAACGTGTTTTCTCACTTCAAGATCCCCCGTTCCATGTCCATGGAAAAGGCATAAAACCTATCCACTCGAAGAAACAGGTAGGAAAATCAGCAGGATCTTCATCCCAAAAGAGGAATTAGTAACGTCAGGGCTGCACTATGGGGCGGTGATAGACATAATATCCAAGTATCTAAACTTCCCTTCACATTACATACTCTAGTAGTATCTGAGATTCGTGATCCCGAGACATCGAGAAGGCAACTGAGTTGATATCGCAATCGCCAGATAAGGATCTAACATATTTAGAGTAGCTTCTTTATAATTGCAATTATACTCACCACGGTTTGATCTCAAACATTGGGGAATCTGCGTCAAAGCTTCGTCTCGAGAAGGTAGGCATTCTATTTACAGTAGATGATGGACTTGTTAATCACTCTACATGTATCTTGTACACTATGCAGAGTGTCGAGTGCTCGCATATTGCCAGGCAGAGCAGATTTTGTAGAAACGTTGATTTGAGTGTACCAGCATCGATATCGTTCCTACCTTCCCGGTTACGTAGGCACTTAAAAAGTCTTCACACCACTTCATGCACGTTTGCCACATTGCAATATGCGGAGACTGTTTCCAACGAACCAGAGCGCTAAAGGATATTATTTGCATCTTGGCACTGGTTTGCTAACTGAAGAACTCGGCCGGTTAACTGGGGAACGCTGTCTGTTTTTATGCAAGGCTGCAGGGCTCCTCTGAACCTGGAAATGGCTGCCTTCCGATAAAAAGCAAAGCTGTAGTTTGTCGGTAATTGTTAGCCTTTTACGTCCGAGATCTTGGTCACCGCTTTAGCACCATCAGTTCGACGGAGGAGCAAGCTCAGACCTGAGCTTGTAAAACTCTGCTAGTTGTATTCCGGAAGGGGAGAGGTTGAGGATAATTGGAATATGTTCGAGTACATGTGTAGTCGCCATAAACTAGCATATTGTTTTATGTTGGTGGATTAATGACCCAACCATCAGCGAGGCGAACCACAAACAACCCGAGTCTGCCTGCCTGCCGGCACTCGTACTGGCAACTCTAGCCAGGTGCCGTCAACGGTGAAGCTGCTAGATTGGTGATAGCACGCAAGTACCCCCGCCTAAACGGGAGATAAGCGATCAAAGCAGTGAGATAGGGTGTGGCTTTTTTGAGGCGCCGATATGACTAGAGAACTGGGTTTCTTTTTCGCTGGAAGGAGCCTCAAGAGCCCTAACGTGAATTGACCAGGACGTATCGTTTGTGTTTTGCCACTTGGGAGTCATCTGCATTCAGCTTTCACTTGAATTCGGCAGACGAAATCGAAAATTAAGGTAATACAGTGCTCCTGACTGGTCAACACATCTCATCTACCAAAAATGATAGGTCTGACATGTAGGCTAGTTATAGTACCAGAATACGTCATAATACTACAGCTTCCCTGCATCGGTGTTCCTGCCCGTTTAAGAGCTGGAGAATCTGAAACAAGCCGTGCAGTTGGTGAAACAATTGTGGCCGGTTGGAGCAGTGGTGGTTCTCCGACGTAATTTGACAGATGTCGTATCAATGCAAATTGTTCCTAGCAAACTTTAGTAATGAGACTTTGGCAATATCAAAATTCCCCAATCCCCTATTTTTTGCATCATCGAAAGGAGGGGATATTGTTGTTTGCCGTTGGTTGTGGCCGGAAGCCTGGCTTGGTATGATGGATGATTGCGCGCTATGACGTCGGTATCCGAAAAAGTGTGAACAGAGAACAGGTTGCAACGGGTCCGGCTCTGGTTCCCAGTCTCCCAGAAGCAATGGTGAAGAAAGAAGAAAAAGCAGAACCGTTTGAAGATGCCCAACTGTAATCTGCTCGCTGCGAGCGGCTTTCTTGACAAAATCAAACTACCTGATAGCATGCAGCACTGGGGTCTTGGCTGCCGACCACCCGCATCACTTGTAGCAATTCGAAACCTCCTTTCGTCATGTCTCCGGGGAAACCCCTGGACGTTGGCTGCATCTCCTCGTCATCCCTTGTAAATGCCGCCTGCGAAAGGCAGCCTCCCGCACGACAGCTGCACTATCCTGTCTTGACACCACCAACCTGTATTCTACAAGGGACAAATTTAGGTGAAGGAAGCCAAGTCCAAGCCTCGACGAGGTTCCGTGTGCCGTCGTCATCTAGGGCAGGTAGCAGTTCTGAGCATGATGGGGAGGGAAAACTTGGATAGGAGAACGGTAGAGCGAGAAAGGCGGGTAGGCAGATGGTTTGTCTTTGTAGTGGGAGGAGGCTGCAAGGAAAATGGGAGCGGGTTTCGGCCTTTTTAATTTTCAGTCCTCCCCCAAGAACCCAGGACCCCTTCTTACTTCTCTCGCATCTTGTCAATCGAGGAATCAAGAAGTCGATCGTCTGCCCATCACCACCAACACCCGTTCATCCCACCGATCCCGCTTCTAGAAAACGAAACGAAACGGCACCTTTGAAATTCCGACTTTCACATCGAGACCATCCTACCGCTCCAAGTTTCTATCTCTACTTAATTGATTACCCCGGCGAAAGAGGCGAGCCCATTGACAGTAAAGCGACTAGCACTGCAAGAGCGTTTGCTTCGAGCTTCATAGTGTAAGTCCTTACCTCCTACCCACATAAGTGCGAGCTGCGGCGTCAAGTTGTGGGTTCGTTCGTTCGTAACGGCGCCTGAAAAGTACCTATTCGTTTGTTTTATTATCGTCACATTGTCTTCATCTTTCTCTTTCTTCCGTACTTTCCTTCACCTGTCTGGCTGGCAGTTTCCCCGTGACTCTTTTAATTCAGGCGGGCGTCGTCGACCAAGAGAGTTCCTTTGTTCTTGGGCGTGTGGCGGCTGGCTAGTTTTGACGGCGGGACACCAACTGTTATTGTTCAGACGAGACGGAAGCAGTTAGACCGCAACTTGCACCACATCCCTCCACCTCCATCTCCACCCACCACACACATTAAAATATTTCCTCTTCATCCCCAGTTCTTTAGCCCAGCAACAAGAGCAGGAAATCAGGATTTGGGGGATGGCAGGGAGTCAGCCAGCCATGCAAGCAAGCAGCAGGCATCCAAGGCTCTTGCCGGAATCCGCCCGATAAACCTGTGTCGTACACATTGGCCCTGTCATGGCTTGCCCGTCCACTTGCAGCGATCTTTCCTTAAGCCCTCAATAAGTAATCCCCACACACACTTCTGCCTATCCATCTGCTCTGCAGCCTGTGCTCTTCTGAGAAGAGAAAAGAAGAAGCATTCCCTCGTTCTCGAAGCCCACAACCACCCACCCCCCCCGACCCTGTCCGCCACTACCCCCGCTCATGTTCATCATCTTCTAGACAAGACATCTGATCAAGACATTGAAATTCCTTCGTCGTTCCGCAGATCATTGTTAAGACTACCCGCCTACCATACGTGGTGTTGAATCATCGTGGTTGCGTGGCTGTTTGTTTATCGTCATCACTGTTTGCTGTCATATTGTTTTGCGAGAAATAAGTTATTGTTTCTCTCTCATCGTCAGGTACGCAAGCAAGCACTGCACTGCATTTAGGCGGATAGGCGCCGCTACCACTTGCTGCACCCCAGCTTCACACAGCGGGAGCATCACGGCCGACACGGTTCCTCTCGTTTACTGGCCTCGTTCTAACCTTGATACAGGTACGGCTACGCTTAAGATATCTTCAATCTTCACTGCCGATATTGGTCCACTCCAATCCCAGCACTCTACCGTCAACATAGCATCAACTAGCAAATAGATTTACTCTGCCGACGGGCTAGTTGGATGGTTGATAAGTGTTGGGTCATCACAGCATCTAGTTTTCATCCTCAGCTAAACAAACAACAATCCACTGCACCGGTTTAAATGGCTCTCAATACCACAACACGCCCTCAACAATCTCAGATGCCTTTTTTCTCCCAGGAACCGGTTCCACAATTTACAAACCCTTGGGCTCAGGAGCAGATCAACGATGCCGCGAGCCTACATCATCCTCTATCCAAACCACCTACCATACGAACAACCGACGTATCGTCTCCATTCATGAGTAGAACATCAATGGCCTCGGGTCATATGCGGCACATGTCATCACAACCTGGCAACTATCCAAATCCGAATGGACTCCTGCCGACTGTCAGTAATGTAGGCCTCCCAGCCTTTACGAGTGCGGAAATGAGCATAGCAAGCTCGACCGCTCCTTCCCCAACAGGTGCAGGAGCCACCTTCATGCCTTCATTTTCGTCATTTGATATATCTCCACCCCGTTCTCAGATTCCCTCTGAGCGTCGTCTCTCCCAACCTGCCATGTCAAGTTCACTCTTTCTGAGTGCTGACACGGTGCCAAAGCCGCGACAAGTTTCTCTCACAGATATGTCGTACAGAGCCCGACCTGATCTGGATTTCACCAGCAATGGCATGGACACGAGAGGAATGATCCTCAGCCAGGCACCCCGGCCCCGTCAGGATAGTACGAATTCAGCCTACCAGTCCTCTCACTCAGCCAGCTCGTCGGTATCGTCAACGCATTCTTTCCCGTACTACCACGGTGGTTCAATCGACTCGTCTGCTACCGATTATTCAGACGGTACTGGCTATCCCCAGGAGCGTGCCGGCATTATCCGATCGTCTCGACCTAACGGCTATCTCAACAATGGAGCGACCGTCCCAAACCAAATGATGACGACCTTCAGCTCGAAAATCACCTCCAGCACGCAAAAGAAGCATAAGTGCAAGGTTTGTGACAAGCGTTTCACGAGACCAAGCTCCTTGCAAACCCACACCTATAGTCACACTGGCGAGAAACGTAAGTTTTTGTGAGAAATTATCGGTGAGACTTCACATTTTGTTGACTTCTATTGTAGCATTTGCGTGTGAACAAGACGGCTGTGGTCGACGCTTCTCTGTTGTCTCGAATCTCCGAAGACACAAGAAGGTCCATCAAGGCAAAAAACACGGCGAATAAGGACGTACGGTACCGTCTTGTCGGGTGTCGCACACCGATTACATCGGCTCCTTTTCCTCGAACCGTGTGTACAATTTTCCTTAGTATTGGGATCTCTGACGCCTTATGACGCGAAGAGACGAATGGAGTACCAATTTCATGACTGTAGACTGGGTAAATAGGGTCTTCGGGAGCGTCTTGTACTAGTTTTAATTATCTTCACCTACGAGTATCTGATATCCATTGTTATTTCGTTCAACATCTCTGGCAAGTTGAGTTACCCCAGTTCTGCACTTTGCACATAGTTGTATCATTGTAGTGTAAGACATTTGTACGTTTTCAGGTGTTTGTCGCTGAAGTTGGGCTTTATGGTGCGGATATTCTCCTTTAGCAGGGTGTTTTTTTTTTCGGAGTTTATGTTTGCTTTCTTTTGTATTATTTTCTTTTATCGGAAAAGTATGACACTTAGGATTTTCGGGGCGGAGTGTATACTAGCTTTTCTCACGACGATGGCCTTATCTCAAACTTCAGTGGATAAAGGAAATCAGTAAGTTTGTCAAACGATATGGATGATAGTGAAAGTCCCTTATTGCAATTGGTCACAAGTGAACTGATACATTTTGGAAGGGTGTGCAAGTCCAGTATCTGCAGTCGTTTGTGTGGAGCGCGGCAGACTCCATCGTCGCACACGAATCACCCGCCACTGGTTTTTCTTGCATTACGTGCATTGTGCTTTTATTCAGGTTCTGCTGGGTTGCAACGTTGCCATGGCCATGCGGGGGGGTTCAAGGCGAATAGATGTTGCTGTTGAAGCAGAAACCATTACAGATAAAGATGGTGCTGTTTTGGGCCGCTCCTTTACTGCTACTCATTGATGCCTAGGTAATAGGTATTAGACAGTGGAGCCGACCCACTCGCCGTCGCTGGATTATTGAGGGATTATCTCGATCCTGCCTGCCCAGACTTCGAAATTGACTGACCATCGCAGAGGGGGGTGTTTTCTTCTTTCGGCGTAGACCACCCAATAAGTGATAGATCTCAGGGAGATGCCGTGACTTAAGGCGATTAGCGAGGGGTCCTTTGTTTTTTCTCCCAAATCACCAAAAATTCCTTCCCCTTCAGAGACAACAGTTGCACTGCATATATATAGAATAGAATAAAATAAAAGTACAGTAATAGGCGGAACTTTTTCCCGCCGCCTGTCCACACCAACCTGCCCCCACTCGGGGTCTGAGTTTGTCTCGGAGGTGGATGTGGAAAGGTCGTAGCTTTCACCGCGTTAATGGGTGATGCTATTCCATGCGCCAAGTCTTCGGAGCGTAGCGCGTGGTATGTGGAACCTAATCTTCACGATGTGTGCCTGGCTGGGTGGTTGGTTGCGTGTGGCTCCCGAGGATTCTCTCTGCATCATAGGCAGATCACTCGTGCAGGTTCACACCGTGGGTTTGGGGGGCGGATTGTCTTCGATCTCAGAGCTGATGCTGTTCCTTGGCGATCGGATAATCCGGTCGCACGGACTCCGAAAATAAAAGTGCGCGTTCCGAGGTGAAAACCTTATTTGAACTTCCAAGTTCCTGCACGCCGGCAAACACAGCCTTACCAACATCGCTACACTCCCTCCGTTCCTATTCGAGATATCTACTCCTTACTCAAAGAAAGGTTCATGATGATTCCCGAGGATGATAACTCTGGGAAAGTACTTTCAATAGCAAGCCATGTAAGTTACCTGCACCTACTTGTGTGGCTGGAAGGAAGAGCTGCCATTTGCTAATCTGGGGTTTGGATTTCATGCAGACCGTTTCTGGGTACACCGCACAGTCCTCTGCGCGCAAAATCCAAGCTGACGTGGGGGGGAGGTGTGCAGCTATGTCGGCAACTCTATCACTACTTTTGTCCTGCAGCTTCTTGGCCTGGAAACTGCAGGGCTGAATACAGTGCAGTTCTCTAACCACGTGGGATACCGCCAGTTTAAGGGATATCGAACCACCGCGCAACAGATCACCGATCTCTTCGAGGGACTGAAGATGTCGGGTCTCGAGGGGTTCGATATGATGCTTACTGGCTACGTTCCTGGCGAGGAAGAATTAAAGGCTGTGGGGAAAATCGCGATAGAACTGAAGGAGGCTAAGCGGAGCTGCTTTTGGTGTGAGCACCTCCCCCCCTCTTTGCCAAGAGAGAGGGCTAATGGAGGAAAGTGCTGGACCCTGTGATGGGTGATCAGGGACGATTGTATGTGACTGAGGGTGTGGTGCCGGTGTATAAGTCCCTCGTACCGCATGCGGACTTGATAGTACCCAATCAGTTTGAGGTAGAGTACGCATTCGGTTCATGTCTACTTCCTTCCCCCTAGGCCGTGCTGACGGAGCTCTGGTAGACTGCTTTCTGGTATCAAGGTTGACTCGATCGAGACTCTTTCCCATGCCATCGACTCCCTCCACACCACCTACAAGATCCCGCACGTAGTCATCACCTCGGTAACCTTCACCAACGGTGCACAAAAGATGAAGTGCGCGGGGTCCTCGATGACGTCTACCGGCACGTCGAGGAAGTTCATTGTCGACATCCCCATCATCGATGGATTCTACTCTGGCACTGGAGATCTGTTTGCGGCGCTCACATTGGCGCGGCTGAGGGAGTATTCAGATCTTGCGGGATTACTTGGAACAAAGAGCTGGGCGCCATCAGATGAGACCACAGCGCTCGATCTGCCACTGACGAAGGCCATTGAGGTCGTGCTGGGGAGTATGCATATGGTGCTGGAGAAAACGAGGGAGACGAGGGATCGGGTAATGAAGAGGGAGGAGGAAACGGAGAGGGATCGGGTAATGAAGAGGGAGGAGGAAACGGAGAGGGATCGGGTAGTGAAGGAGGAGGAAGCGAAAGAGTTGAAGAAGCATGTGGCGTATACACGAGCATCGGAACTGAGGCTTGTGCAGTGTCAGAAGGAGCTTTTGACACCGGTGATGGTGTTTAAGGCGGTTGTTTTGGCGTGATTGGGTGTATGCCTCGTGTATTGGTTTGGTTTTTTGTTTTGTATTTGCTTATGGCGATGGGATATATCATTTGTCTACGCCTTCGTTTTGTTTGTTTTCATCATGCTGCATTCACTCTAACTAGGGTATGGCAGTACCAAATTCCCCTCCCCCTCCGGGTGACTGGCTAGGTGGGGGAGCTCCTCCCCTTCTACCTTTCTTCTCCTACGCCTTCGTTTCTTGCCCGCCCTGAAGGGCCCTGGTGACCTCAGATTTTGAGAGTTGCTAAAGGATTAATGGAAATCAAAATCATTATGATCAAAGAGCCTACGTGTAAGGTCTGAACTATATTATATGACTGCAGATACCATATTAAACAAACACCCTCCAGTCTCAAAGAAGCAAAATAAACAACTCTCAATACAAATTTAGCATCAGCTGAAAAGACCCCCACTGTTCGACGGTCGACGTCCCATTCAATCTACAGTTCTTAGTCAATCTACAGTTCTTAGTTCGGTCGGACATCTCCCTTCGGGTCAATACCCGTACGGTCTCTACCAAAACCCATGGTCTCGGGATGCCAGCTCATTCTGTTGGGCCCTCTAGACAGTCATTTCACCCCCCGCTTTGACTTGCATAATCATTAATTACGATGAATCGTGGAGGTTGTTGTAATCGGCCACTTGCGGTCAGTGTAGATAAATAGAATCTGGCATCGGGCACAGTTGATTCGAGGAGATATGGCGGGCCAGTCGGATGATACCTACTCAATGTAGAGTAGTAGTTCTCTCGGCCGGAAAGAGAGTCATCAGATATCACCCAAGGAATCCCGACAGAGTGGGACGTCCACTTGCGAGCCCGGGATTCTGGGTCTGCTGCGGGAGGCAAGTCGGTGGAGAGGAGGATCGGGTGATCTCCCCTAATGCCCTATATCCGAAACATGCTTTAGGGTCCGAAGCGCAGCGGCTCGGCTTCGAGAATATGCACGTACTTATGTTGCTGCAAGGGAATGGTACTTGGCCAAGAAGTGGATATTCTCCTCGTCTTTTAGATATTATTGTGCGGAAATGGTGGGTGCCTTGGAGTATTGCGCGGGTGATAGTTAGAAGGAAATCACGATACAAGTTGCAAAGGAAAAGTAATTGTATGAACGCGTATGTTGAAGGGAAACCAGCTCTAGGGTATATAAGCCGCTGGTACTAAAAGCAGCCCGTCATGAGGCTTTAGTGCGTACGTCTAGGTTTAGATGTAGTCGATTCAAGCTTTTGATGAACTGCAGCACAAGGCTAGCGGGTGGACAGGGACTTCCTGTAAATTTTCTATTCTCCATTCTATACACTTCGATGTCAACAAATACGAGAGGGTGGAGAGGGCTGTGCTTCACGGGGAACGAGCTTTGTAGTTGTGTAGGCTGCAGCCTCAATCATAGTTTATCACCCACGTAGTCCACGAGAAACGGGCTGGAAGTCTAACCGGAGAATTGGATGACCCTAAAAAGGAGAAGATGTGCATAGTGCTGTAAACACCATGATTTGAAATTGAATGCATTATTTTGATTACCTTGATTACTTTGATTAGAAAATTTTTATATTCCCCTGGCAAGATGGTCGTATGATCGGTCCTAAGTGAACCTCCTATGGCCATCACTACCCATTGGTATGAAACGCTAAACCCGCTTGGCCGTCAAGTCTCTTATTAATTTCCATCTGCGAGTACAATTTCTTACCTAGTAGATCGTGGCCAACTGCTCTCGTTTCGGTCATTAACACTAACAGTATTAGTTATAATGATAATGAGTAAATCATCGGGTTAGCAAGAAACTTATCTGGCTGAGCATGGTGCAGGAAATACCCAGCAAACAGGTTCGAAACGTGCAGTGCTTAATTGGTGCTATAAACACCCACATCCCGATATTGAAACTAGTGGATGCCGCTTTTGACAGTTAACGTTGTTGACCGATTCTGAGCGATACGGCTAACCTCAACCAGTCGTTTTGGAGATTGCTCTCGTTTTCAAATGTTCGCGAAAAGTTGACACTAGAGCAGGCTGTGAAGTCTACATGGTGATAGTTGCAATTATCGAATTATATCACAAGAAGCTTGGCTGGCTGAGCACGGGCGGTTTAGCTAGCTGCATACAAATTCTACATGGTAATGATTAAACCCATCGGATTGGCAAGAAACTTGTGTGGCTGAGCATAATGGTAGAAACACCAGCACCAGGTTCGAAACCTGCACTGCCCACGAGTATTGCTGCTATAAACACCTCCCCAAGTCTCGGACTTCAAACCTGCGGTTATCACCTTTTGCTGGTGCTTTTTGTGCATCTGGCTTTTGTGTCAGGCATCCAGTAAGAAAGCTTCTGAGTGGGTAAGGCATATTCGGGGCTCGCGCACTTCAGGCCAGATGTTGCTCTAGCCAATACCGAAGTGGGCTTTCAGCTATATATTCTACATGGTTATGGTTAAAACCATCGGATTGGAAGAAACTTATTTGGTCGAGCATGGTGTTAGAAACACCCTGCAAGCAGGTTCAAAACCAGTAGTGCACAATCGGTGCTATAAACACCCAGACAGGCTCAACCTGTGAGTACTCAGTCGGTGCTATATACCTAATCAGGCTACAAAACCCGCAGTACTCAATCGCTGCTACAAACATCCAGTCAGGCTCAAAACCTGCGGTCCTCACTTTTTCACATGCACTCGGCAGCCTCGGCTTTTAAGTTAGTCTGATAATATCTAGACAGTCGTTTGTCAGATTCTGAGTGAGTGAATCTTCCATAGAGCTTTTAGAGATCGTGGGCCCTGCCCCTTTTCTGGAATTATCAGTTAAGGAATCTTACTCTTGGCTGTGCTGGTACCATTGACCTACTGGGGCGTGTAGTTGAGAAAGTCGTCTGACAGGCTATGGGAAAAGGTGTGGCACATGATCTCTAATCTATGGAGTCAAGAAAAACCTATATCTTAACTGAAATAGCTAAGCTTGGTGCTACACACCAGCAGTCAGGTTCGAAACCTGTAATGCTCATCATTGGTGCTATAAACACTGACGTGCTAGTCTAGAAAACTGCGGCGCTCACATGATTGGTGGCATAAACACCTAGATTGGACATAAAACCTATAATTATCACTTCTTTTCTGCTCTGTTTACATGTCCTCGGCACGGATATGTTTGATTGGGGGGCTTTGTTTTTTTAGTACACTAGTTCAGGCTATAAGGAAGTTATTGGCGAATCCCCTCGTATGGCACCAGTTTATACGACAAGCAGTACCATTAGTGGGACGGATCGGTGGCGTGGGAGGTCTTCTGCAACTCGGCAAGCCATCCGCAGCTATTCAGTGACTGGAATGAGAAAGGATGACTGTAGAGTACCAAATTTGAGAACCGACTTTAACACAGCGTAGTACCGACTCCAGAGCCAGTACAGCAAACCCGGTTATACGGTCGTTTAGGGAAGCCGTCTTTGGAAACCGGAAGTTGGATATCCAACTCAAGAACCGGCCTAAGTAACACCCCTATGAGACGAGTCATTGTTGTTTAATCATACTGTATTCATTCTATCTAGAGTATAACAGTTCCCGCTAATCCCTCACCCTCCGGGTGACCCGGCTAGGTGGAGGAGAACCCTATCCTAGCCTTACTCCCCTCTAGAGATGAGTCATCTAATAGCCTTATATACTTGAGTGATATCCTACTAAGCTGTTAAATCACTATAAAAAACGAATGCCTAGCCTATTGAGCTGAGCACAGTGCTAGAAACTAGTGGACAAGTTCGAAACTTGCAAAGCTTAGTTGGTGCCGGTACTATAAACATGCTCGAAACATGTAGTTATCGCATTTTGCTACCCTCATTATGTCACCATCAAGACAAGTCGTTTGAAAACCCCTGAAGGAATAAACCTCCATAAAGCTACCCAGGCGCCGACTAACATGAAATGAATGCTTAGCGTAGGCAACTGTGCAATGTGATAGAAACACTAGCATGCAAGTTCGAAACCTGTAGTGCACACACACTTGGTGATGGAAACACCAGCGAGTAGGTTGAAATCTGTAGTACTCATTTGTTGTTAAAAAATACCAACGCCCCAGGCTCGAAACTTGCGGCTGTCACTTTTGTCCTTAAGAAGCTGCTCTCGCTTCGAGGCCTCACCCCCTTAGAGGCAGTGGTCTCAATAACCCAGTCCGATTACGGCTCGAACGGCCGTCTACGGTTCAGCCCGATGGCTGCTCTGAATTAGTCTCGTTGCCACTTACCACTATGTAGCTGCTCTACAGCTGCTCGGGCTGGAAGGCTATGGCTCACATTAAGGTTCGTCCCGGTGAAGTCACGATATTTCGTCACCGTAGTCAGTGTCATGGTTCAGTCTAATTAGCTCGCCTGGGTTTACACCATGCGGCACTAGCACCACGCTCGCAAGAGGTTGTAGAAGGGGCGGTTCTCAAAATGAAAGCCGATATCAATTTGAAGCAAACAGACTGTTCTCAGGTGGTGATGATACTAACTACCGCAATCGCTGTATGTGGATGTACATAATCGTATTACAAAGCTTCAACTCTCAGAAAGCTGCTCAAACTGCTTCGGAGCTGCTAGATTCTGCCCAGTTCAGCCAAGTGGTGGAACTGCTCGGATAGTGTAGTTTGGAGCTGCTACGAACCGGACTGGGCTATTGAGACCACTGCTTAAAGGTGATTCGGTAGATAGCTTTTGCTATTTTCCAGCTGCCGCCAGCTTACAATCTACGGTATCCTTTTTCCTCATGCGCCGGGCCTTCGGTAAGATAGTAGATCCTGGGTGAGCGGGTAGATTCATTCCCCCATAGAACCATTGAATCACCACCAAATGAAAACTTAACCTAGGCAGCTAGGCGTGGTGCTAGAAACACCAGCAAGCAGGTTCGAAACCTGCAGTGCTATAAACACTTAAGGCCCCAGGCTCGAAAACCGTGGGGCCCGCTGGTGCTATAAAACACCACGTCCCGGGCCCAAATCCCGCAGCATCACCTTTTTTACATGCTGCTCTTAATTGTCTGCCGTGCCCGGGCAGTTACTCATTTCCCTGCTTACCTAGGTAAAACAAGAGTTATCACATCAGGGCTGTAGTGCCCTGGACGAGTAAGACTGTGACTACATAAGGCTTTGGTGACAACGAGTGACGCCGTAAGATTAAAGGCAAAGAAGGGAGTAAACAGAATACCTCTCACCTCTGTATTTGGTACTTCAGTCCTGACACGAATACCACGGGAAATAGTAGTCGAACCGTTTTTATTCTTTCTTACTCGTGTTAGGGATGTAGGTCTTGGACTCGTTGGTAAATAAGACTATGCACATACCACTTTTTATTGGTGTCTGTAGGAGCGAATAGCCACAGATTTTCTCTTGATTCTTCTGGCTCACTCGCTCATATCTCCCCCAAGTTTAAAACCTTTAATTAATAAGAGTCAATACCTAGCTATAAACACTACGGTTCAAAACCCCTAGCTAATGTTGTAAACATCAAAGTTCACACTAGGTGCTATAGACACTAAGGCTTGAAAACTGTATCCCCATTATTTTGCCTGCTTGGAGATGCAGCAGGTGCATTTCCCCCCAACGTCATTACCAGTACTTGGGTGGATATTCGGAGTACTACTCGAGAAAAATCTAGGAATCCTCATCCCGTAGCATGTATGATAGATATCACCAACCTCGGAGGTAAAGCCTAGAGATATATCATCTTACTAAATATCTCTTCTACCTACGGAAGATGTGAATCTAGATCTACTAGATAGCTAGCTAGGTTTCTGTTTTCTAGAATTCCTTATGCGCCGGAGTGCTCTTACTCGAATGTGTATCCAGGGAAAATAATGGTTCCCCAGCTACTTCTCCTGATATTTCGAGTGATATCGTTTCGTTGCGATAATCCTGGAGATAGTGCGGGCTGCCAAGCATATTCTGCCAAGCACCTGTCCCAGTCCCGCAGCTGAGCTCTAAACCTCCGACACCGAAACACCGACCATGTCTCTCGACGGCCAGAACGTTCTCAACGAATACAAAAGCTTGATCCGCGGTCGCGCGGTCGCCTGGGATGCATACATCCGCTTTCAACTCGTCACCGACAACGACGTAAAGAAGATCAAGGCCATCGATAAGGTGCCAAAGGAGAAACGAGTTGGCATCGTCGAGAATGACGCGCAGGGTTATGCACAACTTGTGCTCGGTGATCAAGGGGTCTTGAGGAAGAGTGCCAATGAAGATAAGGTTGATTTAGTACGGTATATCCTTATGTGGACGGGGGATCTGTTGGATGGTATGTTGCTGCGTGTGGGGTGTTCGGGGTTCTGGGGTTTGGACTGACGTAGTAGATGTTCCGAGCTTCGCCAATGCTCTTTTGGCCCTGCCGAAGCCGTTTGAATTACTGCTCTCACTACTCGAAGGTGCAGCAGACCAGACGATTCCTCTCCTCAGTGCCGCAATCCTTACTACTCTTATCTCAACATCATTGTCGGCAAGCTCCAAGACTAGCCCCCAGGTGAAAGATGCGTTGCCAAAGTTTTATCGCTACCTCTCTACTGTTTCGAGATCCGCGGACTCAGATCAACACGATCTGGCGATTAGATCATATGTAGCGCTGCTTAGGACGCCGTACGCGAGAGAAACGTTCTGGGATATGAAGGAAGAGACGGTTGCACCGCTTTTTAAGACTTTGGAGACTGCGGCGAGGGGTACAGGGAGTCTGGGAGGAAGCGATAGGACGAGTTCTCTCACTGGAGCTGCTGTTATTGTTCAGGGCGGTGTTCCATTGCAGCTTCTCTACCACGTACTCCTGGTGGTATGGCAGTTAACCTTCGACGAGACGGTTGCCGAAGAGATCAACGCGTTAGTCCGTCCTTACTCACGCCTGCTCTTCCCCTTCTACTAACAGCCAAAAAAGCAAATACGATCTCATTCCTCCAATCACCGACATCCTCCGCAACTCGATCAAAGAAAAAATCACTCGCGTCGCCCTCGCAATCCTCGTCAACCTCGTTTCCAAAGCTCCACAAGCCAACCTTCCACCTCTCCTAGTCTCCAATATCCTCCCCTATCTCCAGACACTGTCTTCACGCTTCAACGCCGAGTCGGATCCCGACCTTACCCAGGACCTTGCTACATTAATAGGAACCCTCGATGCTTTCCAGTCCGAGCAGACCACATTCTCATCCTACCGCATCGAAGTGATGTCTGGCCATCTCCGCTGGTCGCCGCCTCACAGGAACGAAGGTTTCTGGAAGAAATATGCGAGAGATATAGTGGAAGATAAAGCGCTTGTCACACAGCTTGCCAGGGTTTTGGGGAGCAGCACAGACAAGACCGTGCTTGCAGTGGCATGTAATGATATCGGCGTGCTGGTGAGGGAGATCCCGTATTTAAGAAAACGATGGGTGGACCTGGGAGTAAAGGGGAGGGTTATGGAGTTGATGGGAGATACGGATCCTGAGGTTCGGTACGAGGCGCTGAAGGCGGTGCAGGGGTTTCTGCAGACTGCGTTTAGTGGATAGTGTAGGTGATATCGATTGTTAGCAGTGTGGGTGGTGTGGTATTTTGCGTTTTCACCTAATGCCCGTGTTTTGTGGGTAATTGGGTACCATTTTTATAGTATGAATATTGTGTTTAGCAGCGTGATTGCCTGTTGATTGTGTAAATATCATTGCGAATGCAATCCGCTTGTTTCCCTGTGAACGCAATAGGTGAGCTCTCTTCCCCACCTCCGAGTCGAAACAAAGCCAAGAGCTACCAGCACTGACGAAACTGTCCTCTCAGCCCTTCAATAGAATTTCCTAGTGGTTTTTACATTACGCGCTGAATGCAATCCAGGCTCAAGAGGACGAGGCCGAGAGATCTACTGTTCATATAGAAGCCCAAGGAGACGCAATTGTGATTCTGAAAGAATGACGTCAAGCAGCGTCAAATTAAGGTTATGGTCCGTGCGCCTGGCGCGTGTGCGCGACTGTCTCTCCTTTCCGTCGCGATGTCTCTGAATTTTGGACGCGTCTCACTCCGTATCCAACGCAAGCAGGAAGAGTTCTATCTCCACGGGTGGGCTGTCCAGCGCTCTTGCTTATACCAACCCTCGTATTCCACGGGCTACATACGGTATCAACATTTCGGCCTCCTGTGCGCGTGACGGCGGGAGTCGGACTCCGAGAATGTGGCGGCACGGCTCGGATCGTTGACTTCTCCAGCGCTGGCGCGCTCACTTGCACGCACAATTTCTTTACCCTCCATGCCTATGATATTCGGCACGGAACTCCGAGATGCACGCTGGGTATTTGTCATGTCACGAATGTCATGACTAGCAGATACGTGGGTTTTGGTGAGACAAACTGTCAACGCTAGAGTAGAGGCAGATGCAGCTGTATCGATGTTCCTAGGCTCCTCTGTTCGGTGAAGAAGTCACGCTATTGCAGTGTAGAATCGCTCGATACGAGGTCGCGACCCAGCTCTCTGGATAATAATTAAACAACTTGCTAATTATTACCTGCACGTCGGCTTTATCTGTCACCGTATATCCGATACTATCCACCAAACCCCCACCTCATACAGCAGCAGCCAGCATCGCAGAGTAAATCCACCGAACATCCACCGAGCCTCGGATCATTCTTATAGTTAGTAGTCATCGATTCAATCAAGGAAGCACTTGGTAAGTTTAAATGAAAAATAGATAGCAGGATGCTAGATATGCGGAGACGAATGTGCAGTACGGCGCTTTCTTTTGATCTGACAGTTGCAGCAACGGATCACGCGACATGTACATGAAGATACATGTAAATTTCATCGTCACATCTCAACACGCGACATGTACATGAGGATACATGTAAATTTCATCGTCACATCTCAACATGCCCACCGTTTTGCAATTAGCATTGCTGTACTACCCCACTGTAGCCGAAGGCACAAACAAGCACCGTCAACACAGAATGCGGCACACACTCACCTTGGTAGCGGGAGCCGGAAAGAAAATGCTCCGATGGGATGTCTCTGGTGTGCCGTAAGCCAAAGAACGGCGCTGGTTTCTTGGTATGTTGATGCTGGAGTCATGGTGGGGTCTGATGACATACCTTTCCTTCGCCCTCTTTTTGTTCTGGCTGCTAGTTACCTCATATATTCTCTTACCTGCAGTTGATCTGATCTTCTTTTTCATCTACAAATCCCCCTCCCCCAGATTAATTTTCGCCACGGGTCGTGGATGCGGGTTGTGATTATTTATCATACGCACGACGTCATTGCAAACAATATTTTGGGTTCCTGTCGACTAAGTTTGTCAGATCCCAACCGTTTTTGGGTTTCACATTCGACGAGAAGCATATCCTCCATAACATTGGACTCCTAGTGAGAGATACATCCCCACGAGTCAAAGATGGGTGCCGACGCTTTCATCGAGCCCATAGTCGTGGCGTCGATTCTTACCGCCGGAGTATTCGTCAACAGGCGAAGGAAGGATATTTCGATAATACAAAGCTTCTGGAAGGATCCGTATGGAGACCATTTGTGGAGTAGCCCTTCTGCCACAAATCTGCTGTCTCCATCGTTGACGACACCGACTATGGAACCGCAGTGGCGGGAGAGGAAGTTTTTTGGATGGACGATGCGGAGTAGGAATACTAGCATGTGGAGAGACACGGCGGTCAGCAGGTTTTTGGCGAAGTTCCCCTTTGTGCTTGAGGTTTGGTATTGGTTGCTTGTTTACTGGGTGGGTTACTTCCGTTTTCCTACAGCGAGATGTGGCGGGTGGCGGTGTGCGTAGAGAACGGGTTGCTGATGCGTGGGGGTTTAGACATACCAACTGGGTCGAGCATTTACGGCGGTGACGCTACAGGCCGATATCACTCCGATTGCCCGTCTTCATGCATTGTTACTCATCGATTGGGAGAAGAAATTGGGAGTCTTCATCGAACTTAGCGTTCAAGGATGGTTTCTACAGCGTCCGGTGCTTTTGAAGGTCATAAATTGCATCTACTCGTTCATTCACATTCCCGGCACCATTATGTTTCTTGCATGGCTGTATCGCTATGCTCCTGCAGCGCTGTTTGAAGCGAGGCGACGGACCCTGGCGATCTGCAACTTGATGGCGTTTGTGGTGTTTACTGCTTGGCCGTGTATGCCGCCGCGATTGCTGCCGAAGGAAGATGGATTCGGATTCGTCGATACGGTGCATGTGGGCAAGGTCTCAAGCGTCTGGACGAGTAATCGGTTCTGTCAGCAATTGTAGGGCGCACCCGTCAATTCTGCCGGCTGGGCTGACTATAATACAGAGCGGCAATGCCATCTCTACATTTTGGATATTCATTCGTTATCGGCCTTACGATTGCGACAATGCCTCACACCACGCACCTTCGGGCATCAAACATTCGTCGGAGAATCGCCCTGGTTACGATCGGAATGGCATATCCCCTCACTATCCTCGTGGCCATCATTGCCACAGCGAATCACTATGTCCTGGATGCAGTGGCTGGGTTCTTCGTTGCGATCGTGGGATGGTATATAAATGGCTTGCTGGTGAACCTGCTTCCGCTCGAGGATACGGTTTACTACTTCCTCCGCGTGCATAAGCCCGAGAGGGAGGAACGGCGAGATGGTACAGTGAGCCCGACGGATTTCAAGGTTGGCCCGGTGGAAGAGTGGTGGAGACAGGCATAAGAAGTAGGTATGTAACGAGACGGCGAGGGTACTTGGGATGTATGAGTATTATGGCAGAGACGCTGTCAGACGCCACCGGTGAGGCTGTGGGCCGGTGTGACCTTTTGGTTTATGCATATCCCCTGTAGGGCATCGATGCTGTTGGAGGTTCTTAGAGCAACGGTTCCGATCGGTGGAGGTCCTCGAAGCCGGGGAGGAACCGGATTGTTTATACTTATGTACAAGATGACGAGTTGACGGATCCATGCCGATAATGTACTCTAGTGTGTTTGTATTGATAGAACTTAGTTCTTAATTGTACATCGATTGATGGTGTTTGCAGAGGATATCCTCGATTTGGTGTGGTGGTTGCTGGGCCATTTCGATATCTCTCTTGACGTTGACTCGTGTGATGTTATTGCTCGTGTGACGTAAATGTTCGGCTGTCCGCATCATTTGCTGTTGGGATATTCTACAAGCACCTCTCTTTCGCTTTCCCTTTGGATGATTGGGGGAGTTTTGCTCGAAATATGTAGTGGTTTTATATTTCTACGATGTGCTCTTTGGCTGTGGTTGGCTGGCTGCTGGCGATCGGCACCACACCACTGGCTTTGGGCTGGGTGCTGCATGTTGCACGAACCCTGCCACTTTCGTCGCCTGCGACCAAGACAAGACAAGATCGAATCCATCCATTCCCTCGTTGCCTTCCCGCGCTGAACAACTTTTTCCATCTTCCATCTCCTTCCGCGACTCTTCACAACATCCTCTACAACCCTCGCCTTCCAACTAACTACTAACAACTAAACTCCAACTCCCCAAATCTCCATTCCCCTGACCGTCTCTTCTCCGATCCCTCCCCCAACTTACCAATCTTCCCCCCCCTTCAACCCAACCCTCTTCCTGAAACTACAATAGAGATTCAAAACCGCGTCACCATCCACCTGACCCACCACCAACCCGACGAAGAAAGCATCCTCGTCACTTACGCACCTCTATCTGCAACGCAGCGCATCAATCCGTTCAATACATTTACCACTTCGCGAGGGTATTTTAAATAAAGAGACGAAAGAGTCATCTTTTCCCAACTTTCCTTTTCGCCAATGGCTGACGACGCGCTCACCTCACCTCGTCTTTCCGCCGAGGCCGCGGTCGGAGACGCGCCAGCACAAGCTGCGATTACGTCGTCTTCAGGAGAAGACGCGAACAAACAGGGCGAGGCTGTTGCCGTCTCTGCTGCTGTTGCTGAGACGAATGGGGGCGATAAGAAGGAATCAGACACGACGACTGCTCCTGCTGCAGCCTCTGCAGCCGAAGCCGCCTCTTCAGCTGCAACGCCGGCAAGAAAGACGCCAAAGCCGTCGAAAAAAAAGTCACTCGCAAATATGAAGAAGACTCCGGGAAAGAATGCGGCTGCGGCGGACCAGAGGTTCAAGCCGGGCGATTATGTGATGGCGAAGATGCGGAGCTTCCCCCCTTGGCCTGCGATTGTGCTCAGTAAGGAGCTCCTGCCGGAAATCATGCTCGCTGGGCCGGCTGGCGGAAAAGCAAAGTCGCTTGAGACTATTGGAGCGGCTGCGTGGGAAACGCAATACCCAATCTTCTACATGGGAACATATGAATAGTGAGTTTTGCTTTCTTCGTCTCCTTTGTTTTTGGTTTTTGATTTTTCGGCACATTTACCCGCTGTGTGAGTGATTTTTATTTTTGCTCTGCCTTTGAGAATGTTGCGAGTGAGCTTTGTGCTTCTATAATTGGCTTGATTTTTCCCCCTGAATTTTTACTGGCTCGTTGCTACACACCTCTTGTTTGCGCTTTGATCCTCAGAAACTACTACCACCAAATCACTGCTAGGAAAAATTGTTTGCAACATCCCTGTTTCACTGTTGCTGACAAACGTGTTTCACAACAGCTCTTGGATTGCCGTGAGCGATCTCGATCCTCTTACGAAAGACAAAATTGATGCGGGTGCCGGGAGTCGAAAGACAAAGAAGCTTGTCGAGGCATTTCAGGAGGCTAGGCAGGAATTTTCACTCGATAACGTAAAAGAAATCCAGGAAACTATGATGGAGATAGACGAAGAACCCGTAGTCGAGCCAGAGCCGGAAGAAGAAGACGAGATGGAACTCGACGAGGAAGACGTTGGCAGTGGTGGAGACGACAAGTCCTCAAAGAAGGCCTCACGAGGCAAAAAACGGAAGAAGTCCGAAACCGCTTCCGACGACGAGGCTGAATCGGAAAAGCCGGCAAAGACCCCTAAAAAAGCCGTTGCGAAGGCAAAGACCCCGAAATCCACTACTAAGGCAACACCAGCGGCCAAAACTCCGAAGACTCCTAAAACCCCCGCTAATGGCGTTAAAGCCTCTGCAAAGAAGGGGACTGCTACGAAGGAAAAGGCAACTCCGGCTACAAAAGGAAAGAAATCGACAACCCCTGCAGCTAAAGGCAAGAAGGGAGCGAAAAGTAAGGAGGCGGTAGAATCAGAATCAGAGGGCAGCGCGACCGAGACAAGGACTTTTAAGGACCCGAGGGGATTGCCCGAGGAAGAACAGCACAAGTTGATGCTCCATCGAAGACACCGATTGCAAAAGGCATTTTTGAATAAAGATAAAACACCGCCGAACGAAGATGTATGCATGCCACCGATATATCGGTTGCCAGTTATCGTGCAGCGGCTAATTTGGAAATGATAGGAAATGCACGAGTTATCTGGTTGCTTGAAAGCGTTGGAGTCTTGGCCTGATATGCCGGCTGAACTCATCAAGGTGTGTACATTGCAATTAGCCCACCCCCAAATGTGTCGGATGTGGCAATTAATGATATCATTCGAAAATAGAGCACCAAGATCCACAAGGTTCTCCGTGGGATCTTCAAGGTGGAATTCGCTATCCCCCTTGAAGATAAGTACAAATTCAAGGAGCGCTCCAGAGTCCTGCACGACAAGTGGATGGAAGTCCTGCGTACCACCGAGAAGACCGCGACCGACGAAAAGGAGGATGGAGGCGCCAAGGAAGAGGAATCTTCTGAAGTCAAGACAGATGGTGATGCCAAGGAAAATGGTATTGGAGGTGACGACGCGCCTGCTGCGACCAACGGCAATTCTGAGGCCAAGGAGACCGCTGTCGTTAAGGAGGTGGAAATGAGGGATACTCCTCAAGAGGGTGGAGATAAGGTGAATGCTGAGGAAGGGATTGAGGCTGTTGCTGGCAAGGAAGTGGTCTAGGCTGTCCTTCCTTGTGCGGTCAGCTAAATCCGATGTTGGGCAGTTCGTTATTGCAAAACGTTGGATCGGGGAGGATTTATGTGATTTGTGGTTGATTTTGTGCACGAATAAAATGGGAGGAAAAATGGGCTTTCTCTGTCTCTGCCAAGGTTGGATGGAAAATAGGAGTGTAGAATAATGTGCCGGAGGAAGGGATAAACTGAGAATGGCGACCGGGGGGGCGAGCTCAGCTCTCTGCAGGAAAGGAAACGAAAGAAAGGCTTTTGGGGAGGGCGGGTGAGGCTGTTTCTGTCTCCTGTTTTCTTTCTCTTTTTTTTCGATCTATCTCGGGGGCCAATTGTTTCTGGTACTAACTTGTGTTTTATTTCGTTGGTTTTTTCTTTTTTTTTTTGCAAATCCTCGTCTGATTGGTTGAATCTTGCTGCTACGTTTCCGTGTAAGCTGTGTCGTCTGTAGGTGTGAGATTGCTTGCTGTTGCGTTACTTTATTACTTTAACTCTTACTCTGACGTCTATAAATACTTGTTGTGATGAGATATGAAGATAGTGGGCGGTGAAACATACATGTTTGCTTAGTTATATTCATAACGTTTATTTAGTGTGTGCCCGTGTGCGACGTCTCTTTAATCGGACCGGCGGAACGGAAAAATGTAAAAATGATCACTGCAGGGGTCGAACCTGCGACCTTGGCGTGTCATATGGATATTAGCACCACGCTCTAACCAACTGAGCTAAGCGACCATCTATATCTTTTTCATCCAGCAGCAAGAATCAATGCACGCTCCAATAGCTTACAACAGAGTTTCTAGGAATTGGCGTTTTGGCATTCCCTTTGAACAGTCTTAGACCCCAATTTGGCGACTGCGGGAGGTGGGGGGCTGGTGGTAAGCGCTTTGTGGCTATGCTGACGCCAGAACCGAGTATGAGCTGACAACCCAACGACATCCCAACGACATCTCCCTCCCTTCAGCTCCCCCAGCTCCCCACCACCACCACCCAACCCCAACAAAGCAAAGCAATGGCGCAATACCTCCTCGACCTCCTCTACTCTCTCACAACCTGCATAACCTGCTTCCCCAGTAGCCCCAACCTAACCATAAACTCGCGTACCTTCAAGATCCTCTCCCTCCTCGGCGAAGGCGGCTTCTCATACGTATACCTCGTCCGGGCCTCGGACGGTGCCCTCTACGCCCTGAAAAAGATCCGCTGCCCCTTCGGCCACGAGTCCGTCTCAATCGCGGTGAAAGAGGCGGAGAGCTACCGACAGTTCAGCCACGCAAACCTCATCCCGTCCATCGACTACGCCATAGTCACCTCGTCCGGCCGCAGCGCTACGACAGTGGTGGGAAGAGACGATGAGGATGGCGGCGGCGGCGAGAAAACGGTCTACATCCTCCTCCCGTATTTCCGCCGCGGGAACCTCCAGGACGCGGTCAACGCGAATCTGGTCAACCACACGAATTTCCCAGAGAAACACCTGATGCGTCTGTTCCTGGGCGTGTGCAGAGGCGTGCAGGCTCTCCACGACCACAAAATCACCGGCCCCACTTCTGCCCTGCCGCCGGCGGCGGGCGTGCAGGACCCGCTGATGGCCGAGCAGCAGGGGGGAGGCGAGGAGGGAACCCCACGTGCGTATGCTCACCGCGATATCAAGCCAGGGAATATCATGATTTCTGATGACGGCATAACGCCGATACTCATGGATTTTGGCTCGCTCACCCCGTCGCCCACGGCGATCACATCCCGTACGCTTGCGCTGTCGGTCCAGGATCACGCGGCAGAGACATCAACGATGCCCTACCGTGCGCCGGAGCTGTTTGATGTCAAGACTGGAAGCGTGGTCGATGAGAAGGTCGATATCTGGAGTCTTGGTTGTACATTGTTCTGTGCGTTGTACGGGCACTCCCCGTTTGAGCTCGCGACCGAAGAGAGTGGGGGGAGTCTGGCGCTCGCGATTTGTTCCGGCACGTATAAGTTTCCGACTCCTGGGGCGCTGGGGGGGAGGAAGGTGGGGGAGAAGGATGTGAGTGAGAGAGTTAAGGAGGTGATGAGGATGTGTCTCAAGGTGGAGCCGGCGGAGAGACCGAGTATTGCGGAGCTGATTGAGGAGGTGGGGGGTGTGATTGAGGAGCTGGAGGAGGATGAGTAGAATCGTATCATACCCGGCTGGGTCCGGTCTGTCTGTTACTTTGTTGTGGGGATGTAGCCGTACTTGTATTTGAATGTGTAATGGCGTATTGTAGTTGCTTCGATAGGGAAGGGTGGAGGGAGGTTAATGAATGTGCTCTAAACAGGAAGGGTATAGAGCTGAGCTGCATTCGTCTAGCCGTGCGGTAGGAGAGTGAGGTCTTAATGTCGGGGATTGGTGGTATAGGAATGGGCACAAACATTGGTTCCGGGCGTCTTCCGGGCACTTTGTACGTAGCCATATGCAATGTCAATGAACCACTCGACAGCAGGGAAAAACCCACGAAGCACCTGCTAGGCTTGTGTTTAAGAATTACATACGTACTCTAAAAAGCATACCATTGCAGCGGTGTTGGGGAAAAGTAGGGGGGAGAGTGAAGTGGTGGAGATGGGAAATCATGGTATACTTCACACACCATCACTCTATATTCAAATTCAGTCCGTGTTTCCTGGCTACATAGCATAACTCGTACACATGGAACATGGAATGCTATTTGGGGCCAGGCAGGCTTATCGGTTAGGTGCGTCCAACCGGTGGGGGGGTTTTCTTGCCCGTAATGAATATGGTGGGCGGTTGGGAGGATATAATCTGTTCCCGGCGGGCCCGGAAACATTATTTAAAGTGAAAATTTGCTTCATTAACATCCCTTCTACCCTTCCACCCTTCCACCCCTTCCATATACATATCATTACAAGCACACGGCTCCCTCCATCCATATTACTACAAAACCGAGCCACCATTCCCTAACTCCGGAACCGAATCACACATAGACCACCAACTCCCCCCATAAATAGAACTCGGGTGGTATTAAACACACACCCCCTCCTCCCTCCCCCTCCTCCCTCCATACATATATATCATTACAAGCACCGATTTCCTCCATCTTACAACAAAAACGAATCATAATTCTCAGAAACTCCGTAACCGAATCAAAACGTCTCTATTTCCACCCGAAAGTAGCACACAGGTATCAAGCACATACCCCTTCATTCCTCCCTCCTTCGTATAAGCATTCCTTTAATATTGCAACAAAACCGAATTATTATTTCGAGAGTTCGAACCAAACCAGAACGACCCTAAGTATCAAACACATCCCACCCACCGCCAAACCTATACAACAAGAAAAGAAAATGCAGAAACAGAATAGATCGCCGCCATGGATTCCGGTGAACCCCGCCCGCCGCCGCCTCTGCTTCGATGATGCAGAGGAACAGTTGATTATGAAGGATACGGAAAAATGATGAAACAAGCAACTGTGATGCAATACAAAGGAGCATAAGATAAGGAATAAGATGCTAGTTATATAAAGATGTAAGTATAATACTAAGATTCCAAGGAAGGAAGAGAAGACAGCAACGCCGGGATCGGAAAGAGAGAAAGCAGGTCGAGATGTGATCGGAGTGGGGGGAAGCCGAGGATGAAGGAGGCCGGTATCCGATGCTGGGAATCTCTGTATTTATTCCCTCCACTATGAGCAGTCCTATTTCGCCTGGGAAACGCATCATACGTACTACCGTTGCACACACTTCTTTCTAGAAATAGTACTATACCAGCCGAGAGCTTGCGTATGGGTGCAGATGTCAGGACCATACAGATGGATAATGCTCCTGTCCGGTTAAGCATACTGTGGTCGGCCTTAGAGGTCCTACGAGAGTGAAAATTCTACCAGAGTAGCTCAGGCATACTGTCGTTATCCCTGGAAGGAAAAAGAGTATCGGGGTAAAAGGTCATAGATGGGGATGACGTAACCGTAGGGATGGGAGAAGCTCATATTCATTCGAACATACTGCGGTCGGCCAAAGTATGTTCCCCGTAGGCGTCAAAACTCGACCAGGGTATGGGTGAAGATGACTAGAAGTCCATAACTGGGGGCCTGGGTGTCACAACCAAACGCGTGGGTATATGTTCTATCATATTGTTGTTCGTATCGGTGCCCATCGCGACGATTAGTCGGGCCGTGGTGTCGTGTCCCCTAGCCCAATGTAGCAGCGTCTGACCTTCGATATCTCGGGGCTCCTTATCGACGCCCGTTTCGACGAGTAACTGGACAGTGGTGTCATGCCCGCCAGCCGCAGCCAAATGCAACGGTGTCCAACCTATAATGTCACGGGCCTCTTTATCGGCGCCCATCTCGACGAGTAACCAGGCTGTAGTGTTGTGCACGCCAGCCGCAGCCAAATGCAGTGGTGTCCGCCCTTTATTGTCCTTAGCCTCCTTATTGGCGCCCATTTCGATGAGTAGTTGGACCGTGGTGTAGTGCCCGCCAGCCGCAGCCAAATGCAATGGTGTCTGCCATCTCTCGTCCCCAGGTTCCTTATTGGCACCCATCTCGATGAGTAACTGGACCGTGGTATCGTGCCCGCTAGTTACAGCAAAATGCAATGGTGTCTGCCATCTATCATCCCCAATCACCTTATTGGCCCCCATCTCGATGAGTAACCGGACCGTGGTGTCGTGCCCGCCAGCCGCAGCCAAATGCAATGGTGTCTGCCATCTATCGTCCCCAGGTTCCTTATTGGCGCCCATCTCGATGAGTAACTGGACCGTGGTATCGTGCCCGCTAGCTGCAGCAAAATGCAATGGCGTCTGCCCTCTATCATCCCCAATCACCTTATTGGCGCCCATCTCGATGAGTAACCGGACCGTGGTGTCGTGCCCGCCAGCCGCAGCCAAATGCAATGGTGTCTGCCCTCTATCGTCCCCAGGTTCCTTATTGGCGCCCATCTCGATGAGTAACCGGACCGTGTTATCGTGCTCGCTAGCTGCAGCAAAATGCAATGGCGTCTGCCCTCTATCATCCCCAATCACCTCATTGGCGCCCATCTCGATGAGTAACCGGACCGTGGTGTCGTGCCCGCCAGCCGCAGCCAAATGCAATGGTGTCTGCCCTCTATCGCCCTTGGCCTCTTTACTAGCGCCCATCTCGATGAGTAACCTGATCGCGGTGTCGTGTCGGCCAGCCGCAGCAAAATGCAACGGTCTCCACCCAAAGCCGTCCTCGACCTCCTTATTGGCGCCCGCATCAATGAGTAGCCTAATTGCAGCGTCGTGGCCCCTCTCTGCAGCAACTATCAAAGGCGTTCGGTCTTGAAGACGTGATTCAACAGCCACGCCAGCTGCCAATAGAGCACCGACTGCTGGAGAAAATAACATCCAAACTGCTACAAACAGAATTTTTTCCCTGAAATCCCGAGCGGCCTCACAAAACCTAGGACTTAGAAGGGGCACTTCTAGGTGTGAAATAACCCAGCTCTCGAAAACATAACAACCAGGACTACAAGACGCTTTCTTAATGAACTGGGAAGTAAGTTGGAGGAGGTCTGCAGGCCGATGACAGCTGTCGGTGTGTTGTCTGAGATGGCGCAATGAATAACTAACTAGTGGCCTTTCGTTGACATACTGAGCGTACATCCCGAAGTGTTTTGAGTTCCAAGATTTGATATCCGGTAAAGTGCTTTGTAACGAGGTATTTGTCGCCGAAACCATTAAATATCGAATACAGTTCACCGATATGTTAAAGTTAGCATCGTCCTGGCTCATCCTGAAGTTGGAGCTCGCTGGATATTTGTTTGGCTGGAGTAAAAACTCGCGTGCAGTTTGATGCATAAACTGGACGATCTTGCTACCTGGGAGATATTAGCTAAAGGATCGCATAAAGCATTTTCATCAGGTAATTGGAAATACCATTAACACCCTTAATCTCCAGAAGGTTACCTCCACAATGTATGATTCTCTTCTCGATTCCCTCAATAAGGTTCGCCTTAAGGGATTCGTCGGAAGGGAACTCGGCGGTATCGTTCCGGATGGCAAGAGCATGATGAAGTTCGGCAACCGTCAGAGGACGACGTGCGAACAAGACGAATTCAAACATCCCCGTTGCATCCCGAATGTTGCGCTGGTTATCACGGCCCAGTCTCCCCAGAATTCTTGCGTAGAAATCTTCCAGCTCGGTTGGAAGAGATTTGAGGACTTCAAAGATTTCCTTCTCAGAGCAGCCAGTCTCGGCATATGGTTGTAGCTCTTCTTTAACCAAGCGTACCCATACAAACACACCTTGGGCGTGCCTGGTTATGTAGTTTGTTGCTCGCTGGAGAAGGGAGCCCGTGAAGTTCAGATCTGAACCTAAGAAGGATCTGGCGAAATTGTTGATGTCATCTCTGGTCTCATCCTGCAACCTTATGAAGTTGTGAAATTCCCGGTTACGATGTTCGAGCACCCCAATCGGCCGGCTAGAAATGAATATCTTCACAATACATCCATTTTTCTTAGAACAAAGGTCAAACAAAACCTGGAGAACATCACGCCTATTCCCTGAATTATCGTCGGACTCATCCATTGCATCTATAATCAGACAAAGTCGTTCCGGCACTGGATGAACACCAATTGATAAAAGCACTTTCCTTAAAGACTCATAAGACCATGTGCGTTTGGAGTCAACAAAACCACATTTCCGATACTCGGATTGAAAGTGAAAGAAAAAGGTTTCTCGCTGCTTCAGAATATCGTAAAGAATAGACCGAAGCATGCCGTAATGACTTCTTTGGGATTCACCCTCTCTGTCGCTGTAAAAATAATTTGCCACAATGGTCTCGCTCGAATTCGATGGGAAGTTATCCCTGAAATATTTTGTAAGGGTACTTTTTCCGCTGCCAGGCTTCCCTTGAACATATAGCAGGCGGGAGTCGTCAGATTTTGACCATGCCTGGTATTGTGCATGGGCCCAGAGCCATTCCAATGAATCCTTATGTTCTTTCGAGATTTTGCTATACCGTATATTTTCGAAATGAAGTGTATTGAGACATTCTGTGTTATTTACGTACCACATGTCAGCCTGGTTCAACCAAATAAAGAATGCAACCCAACCTTGTCTCTCCTTATCATATTCGATGCATGGCAATCCATCAAGTGATTTCTTGATATCGGCTCGCGTCCGGCTTGTAAGCAAAGCTTTAGACCAAACACGTTCTTGTACATATGTGATGAATGAACGGATTTCACCGATGACCTGGTGCTCGGCTTTGTCTAGTCCATCAATGACAATCAAATACTTTTGCTTCTGTTGAGCTAAAACTGCCTTCAGTGCTTTCCAAAATTGACCGGAAGAAATTTTGGAACTGCCAATGAGGCCTCTGAGTGCCATATCTAGGGAACTATTTTTCATCCATGGTTCTGAAGGGGCAATTTGGTTGAGCAGGCTACGAATAAAAACTAAGATGGTTGACGTTGAATTCTTCTTTTCTGCTATCAAAGAACTGACGATTTGATACAGGAGCGAGTGAACTACGACAGCGTTGACGTTGATCGACGCCCCAGCCGTGCTTGAGAAAAAAAAGTACAGTGCCGTCTGGTCTGTGTTCACGAGGTCCAGAATGTACGACGAAACTTGGTACAAATCATGTGAAGATGGACCAGAGAGCCAAAGCACCTGTGAACAATCGGCCGAATGCCATTGGTCAAAGTCTATGTTCCTGAAGATCCAAAAGTGCTCGGGCTGGTTACTGTTCAAAGGTAAAATTTTGGATTTATAATCCTTTTGATCAACATTACCTGACAGCATGGCCAGGAACAGGTCGGGTTCCAGATTGGACGTAATATACTGCAGCAGTTTCGAGGTGGTATGCGCCCGAACTCCAATGATATCAGCATTCGAGTCCCACATTATTTACACAGGTGTTCCAGGGCCAATCTATCACGCACCGATACACTTCTCCATGTGTTGAACCACCGTTTCATAAGTGGTGTCTACAGCGGAGGGAAATTTTACCATATCGGTATGGTTTCTTTCAATCGGGAGCCGATGTTCGCGTGGTAGAAAGAGCTGAGCAGAAAAAGTTTTAACCATTATAGCCTCCTCTCCGTCTCTAGAAACCTTCCCTGATTCTGACTGTAGTGAGGTTAATAATCGGGAACAGAAGCAGGAAGTGTGCTAGTCACCTTTTTGGCCGTTTTTGTTTTTACTGTCTCATAAAAGCTGACAATTCTTCCCTTGAACCCCTCCCATATGTAAGACAGATCATGCTTTTGATTTTCCAAAAATTCCGAGCCCTCCTTTAATTGCGTGAGCAAATTGCGTCTTGATTCTTGTCCACCGGATTCGATGTCGACAAGGTCTTCTAGTTCATCAGTCCGAAACCCTTCGTGTGGTGTTCCAAAAAAGAATATCCCTTGGATCGAATTCAGCATATGCTTGTGGTAAGGACTACGGTTCAGCTCGACTAATGTCTGTCACCAATTATTGTGAGACGCGAGACCAATTTTTGTTGCACGTGAAGGATTACCTGTAGTATCAAAATCCCACCCAGGCTGTGACCTAGGAATATAATCGGCCGGTCCTGGTAAACAATTGACAGCGTCAGTCGGTGTAAGGAAAATCGGGTGGAATAGACAATTGTTATATACCTCGGCAGAGCTACGGGCATTCTCCAGCTGTTGGATGAAGTTACTTCTGTAGTCGGACAGTCTTAAAGTACTTTTTGTGTCCTCAACCAAACTACTATTGTACCCGTAGGTCATGATTCTGATGTTCTTGATATTTTTTGGCAGAAAGTCCTTTAGCCACATTAGATGAGTTTCGCGGCTCCTCCAGGATCCAAACGCATGGCCTGCAAGGCCGGTCACCGCAACAACACTACATAGGTTCAACGTTAGCATCCAAATGCTGATTTAGGCGTATTAAATATGTAACTAACTCTGCGACTATTTCGTCATCCAGGGTGTTCAACGGCGTTAAGTCATGAAAATGGCAGTCAATCACAAGATGAGCCTCGGTCCTCTTGGCGATTTTGGGAATCTGCTTATGCTTAACTTCGAACCGACCAAAACGCCGGAAGTAGTCGGAACACGTTTCCAAGTTGAGCAATGCAGTCTTAGTGGGGCCGCAACACGCTGGATATAGAGAGAGTTCATGGTTGTGTTGATCCTTGAGAGACGCATCGACATTATCTTGGAGAGCCTCCATAAGGTCGTCCTCACTCCAATCTGATGGGACTCCACATATTCGGAAACACTTAGGCGCATGTTCCACAGCGGCGACGCGGTCAGTGGTAGAGTCTTTGTCAGTCATTCTTCTTTTCTTCTCTTCTTCTTCACTAGCCAGATTCTGGGTACGCTCCTTTCTATTCGGCGAGGGGGCTGCGCAATGTCTGTTGTTTAAAAACAGATCACGTTCTCGCTCTCGCTCTCTTCTCCCTCCTCGTGGATTATCTTGTTCGTAGTTCCGCACAGTGTGTCTATCACTTCGGTGCCTTGGATCTTCACGATTTACACTGGCGCCGCGGCGCCGACACCCAGGTTCCCCGTAATGATCAGTGCGCTCCCTATAGCTGCCATGATTGGTGTCTCTTCCATAGTCGTCGATACCTCTCCCGAGTCTACGGGGCGATCGAGAGCGCTCGTGGCGGGGTTCGACACTGCGGCTGTCTCCATAATATGATGAACCTCTGCGATACCTGTCTGTAGATCATGCTAGCAATTAGGATCGGGGCTAAACATAGAATCTAAGATTTTGCAGGCTCTAGGTAAAAAAATGCAAAGAAATCGAACATACCTTCCCCTCTGCTATCGCGTTTCATGGTGGAGTAGAGTTAAACCCCAATCTGACTGGATATAGCCCCAGTGTGTAATAGTTACGTTCGGGACTACAGTAGATATGGTGCAACTCGGTATAGTGTAGGTATTCTTGATCCAGCGTTTGCGTCGGGGTTCTAACTGTAGACGATATATATATAGGAGAGAAGAAAAGATACCGAACCACCTTTAGTTTTGGCGTTGATAGGATTGAAGCCTTGTGAGGGGCTCAGCCCAAAGGCGATTGGCTGCTCGTATGCTGTTTCACCAGTGTTCTCATGCACACGCACAGTAAGTCCAGCACATTTGCTCACACAAATAAAAGACAAGAGATCCGGCTACCGTAGATTCGACTGGACTACAGAGAGATTTCGCCGTATAATAAATTATCAAATTGTAGCTATATTTTGCACTTTGCACAGATTCATGACCAGTCATTCGCAGACCCAAAAAGCCCTGAACAACACAATGGACGACTCTATTAAGCGCAGAGAGGCAGAAGAAATGGTCGCAGATAAAGATGAGCATTCGTTATTGCGTGGCTTCAGCTTTCCGGAGGAGACTGTCGGCAAGTGGTGGGTAAGCCAAAGGAGAATGCGGCGGGATTATAGCAATGTTAACCAGGCATCAACGTTTAACCACTCCCGGTCAGTAGCTCTCAAGCCCAGACCCGAACCAGATATCCAAGGTAGAGACAGCCCTCCCGGCTAGGTCTTGTCTTTGATCCCCGACTCCATTTCACTAATATTGACTTCCAGGGGGGGGGGGCGGATTGAGCTTTTCCCACAGCACGGACGTCCGTTTCCGTTGTATATATGTGGATCCCCGAAACCAGCATTGTAGGGATCAGGATCTCCATCAGGGCCGATGCGGACCACTGCTCTCGTAAATCAAAGTATGAATTGCGAAAAAGTGAAGTCTGGGCAGTAGGAACGAGAACAGCGGACTACGAGTGTAACTATCTAGGTTTCCACAGGATACAACACAACGTTTCTAGAGTTGGAAGCCTACTGAACCCAATATATTCCGGACGGGCCTTTTTCTCTGCTTCTAAGCGTGATGGAATATGATGCAGCACTACTTCCTGTTTTGCCAGACGTATCATAGCATTCGAAACTATGGGTACTTAGAGGCATGGCTGTAAGAAGGTTAAGGTTGAGCGCTTATGCTATATCGATAGAGTAGCTGGTCGAGCGTTACACGACACCCACCAAAGTAGTGCAGAACCCGCGTATGTCAGCATTCTCAAGCAAACGCATGATTATACATGCGTATGCAAATCAGTAAGTTTTTCGGTTTGTGTGAGGTTCATCTTCCAGCTACCCGGATTGCACAAATCAAAAAATTTCGGACGTATATTAAATTAATAGTTTTGTCCACTTTTTGCCTGTCATACTTGTCGGTGGTACTTAACGACGGTACAAAAAACTAATAAGTACCTGCTATACTCTCCCGCGGAACCAGAGTAAGGAACCATGGTTAGCACTGTTACTCGCCGAATTTTCAAGTCTCCGGACGCCCCTGTCAATTATTAGATGACTCCGATAAGATTATGTCTTATGCAATAGTCGTCCAACTTTGATGTGTCGCCAAGGGCGCTCATGATGGGGTGTCCGTATACTTGTCGGCTTCGCCCCCCAGTTCCATAACCAAAACTCTCTCTCACTATACATCTCATCTTTAATAAAAAACTTTTGATAAAATAAGTAAACCCTTTGTATCGAATCTTCAGACAGCTTCTCTCAATCTAGAAGACAGCTCCAATTCAAATCTTTCCCGCGAATACGGCCCATTGCGGATTTCAGCCATCATGTCTGTCCCTGGCGAGAAATCATGCTCAAAGACTGACTCTCCGACACCCCTCATATTCGCAAGAACTAACTGTCTAAAGTGCCAATGAAGAAGCTAATCGGATACATAATAAGGATCTACTAGATCACGGCATACTAGGTCAAGGGCCCGGCCATCGAAACCAAACATATCCACACCAAACACAATGATTTTATAGTTGTCATTTTACTAGTCAGTATAGGTAACGAATCTCGAGGAAACACTCAACATCCGGATTCATCAATAAAAGGTATTGATCAAACAGCTGGTGAGCGTTCGCGCTGAGGAACCCATTCTGACAGGAGTTGATCTTTGAGACTCCAACAGTGTCGTCCATGTCTATAATCCAACAATCGCAATCAAACTGAGTCCAGAGACTCTTTTTATCCAGTTGGAAATATGAGCAGCCTCGAAAGCAGCCCAATTGTATGGGGCCATCCTATTCACAGCACCTGAATTGCACATCTGCCATCGCGAGCACGGATTCCGTTTCGAAATGCATCTTCCAACCAGACACATTATGGGAGATAATACAGCGGACCCACGGTTCATCGCTAACTCAAATTTCACCTTACAAAATAGCTCAGAAACATTCGCATAAGCACAGTACTGAGCTTACCTTCACAGCTGACCATATAGTCTCCCACATCGAAACGAGACGAGCACCAACCACCGAGACAACTCTTCCAGTATTCTTAACAGTGACGCAAATCGGAGTAGTGGTGACAAGGACGATGCCAAGCATCACGAGAAAGTTCTTGGTAAGGATCCATTCTGTATTAGACCTCCCAAGACAGTATCTGGAATTGACCTCGTCAAAGAAACGGACGTTGCAAAAATGGGAATGATGCGAAGATATCGTGCCGGAACTGGCGTCCCTATCATCAATTCACTTCTCGCTGATAAAAGTTACTAACTAAACGGAAAACCGGAATTATCGAAGCCTTTTTGACCAAAAGGCGGACAGGAGACCAAGGCGGAGAGGAGACCAAGGCGGAGAGACCGAGGTGAGAGACCAGCTATCGGTGGATAATACTGGCTTTAGATACTTGGACGGCAGGGCAAAATCAGCCAAGCTGATAGGGTGTTGGTCACGAGAATATCACGACTGTGGCTGCGGTTCTAAACGCAGCTGCAGCTGGTTCCTATGATCGCACTTTTTGGAGCTGGAGTGAGGAATTTGAATGAAGTTGAGAAAGAGGCTCTTATTATTTTACATTATAGATTAGGAGTATGCACATGAAATTGAGAGATTAAACGGGACTATGTGGTGTAGCAAAGTCATTTATGTAGTACTTGAATAACTCATAGACGGGGAAGACTTCGTCGAACCTGTCTTAACGAGCACTAGTGCTAGTGAGGGCGGGGTGACTGCTGGAGTATTGCTACGAATTGACGATGAGTGATAGATATGTGCATCTAATTCAAGATACCGCGGGATGCTCTGGCGACTTTTCTAGGCACCTGCACCCAAAACTGTTTACGTCTATAGATAACACGTAATGAGAAACAAGCGAGTGGCTATCTGTGATCGACCGACGGAAGCAGAAACACCAGCATTTGGTATATTCAAATTTGGATATGAATTGCGGAAGAGGAGGTTTGAAAGAGAGATTCACGGAGCGTGCTCAACAAAAACAGAAAACAAAACAGATACCCCAAAAGATCAAAACGCCTTTTCTCCCCTTCACCTCTCTACACCCTCCCCCAAATAACCCCAAACGCATCTACCGCATCTCCAAAGCTCCCATAACATCCCTTCATCCCGTCTCCCTCCCACACAGCCCTCTCCAGCTCGGTCCCCTCATACAACCTATTCCCAGCCTCCGCCTCCTTCCCAAGATTTGTTGTCATCCGAACCCACACCACAAGCCGAACCTTTTCCTTCCACACGAGCTTACTCTCCGCATCCACCTTCACCACTCGCTCTTCTGAGGAGAGAGACAGTGACGCGGTTGGTGGAGTGTGGGTAAGTCCAATCGCAAAAGAGTGAGGCGGGTAATGGAACATGAAGCCTCGCGGGAGGTCACCTGATGCGTGAAGGTTGATACGTGTGGGGAAGCTTTGAGTGGGGAGGGATAGAAGCTGGCTTGTGAATGGTGGGCCGATGGTGGAGCCGATCCGGGGAGAAAGGAGGAAGTACTTGGAGAGCTGGGAGTTGGAGAGGATGTGTGCTTGCTCGTCGGGGGTGTAGGATGATAGTGAAGCTTCGTGCAGCGGTACTTCTACTTCTTGTGGTGGGTCGATGGGTTTGAAGTGCTAGAGCGGATCTACCTCGTCAGCATTCCTTCTCCTCTGCCACCTCCTTGCCTCAGTTACGCACTGGAATCATAGCTGCAAACAGCTCGCTCGACATAAACGGCGGTATATGGTCCTCGTTACTTGCCAACTCAGGGTGTATGGCGATGTTATCGACCTCCTTCACGATCCGCAGCATCTGGTTGCGGCAATACGTTTTTGCGTCATCGAGTTCGCTAAGGATGAGACGGATGGGCTTCAGATCTTCGCGGGATTCTTCAGGGAGTTCCGGGGCCTCTTGGTAATGCGAGGGGTCCTCCAGCACTGGTTGCGGTTAGTGGAGGTGGGAGCACGAGGGGAGGAGGTAGAATCACTTTGATTTAGCTGCTTGACGATGTATTTATACTCCATGTAGGCTTCGAGGAGGTATGTGTGATAGAGGACCACATTGTCATAGTCGAGCGGAACGATGCTTGGCATTTGCTCGTGGAAGGAGCGGAGGGAGGTATATTTCGACAGCACCGCGCTATAAATGTGGATCAACACCTGCTTTTTTTTTCCGCCACTCGGGGGCGCACTCACGCAATCCGCTGCGGACACTTGTGGACTAAATCCGGGAATCTTGCTGCAACTCGGAGGATGCTATCGATGTCCCACACCGTGTCCTCTGCCCATCATTAGAATGCGGGTGGCAATGCGGAAGGAGAGCATCCGGTATACCATCTTTCAACTTCCCCCCACCAGACCAATTCACATTCACCGTCATCTCCGTCTTCTCCGCCAACACTTTTCTTGCCGCTAGTATCGCCGCATCCGCCTCCTCCCGCCCCGTCAACGCTGTCAAACCAACCCTCGCCCTGCCCCCAGCGCCATCAGTAAACCACTTATCTCCCTCGTCCGCATGGGATACCTACTGCGCCTTGATCACTGCCTCTCCCTCCTTCGCCTTCACCTCCTCAGGAATACTAATACTCACCAACACGGTGAACTCGCCCCCCTCCAGAAATCCCGAGATAAAGCAGTCGCCAAAAACCCTATTGAAGCTTTCTTGCGGGAGATTTTTCACACGCTGGAACCGCATATTTTCCTGCTGCGGCGGCGTGGGCGGCTGCGAGATGGCTTTGACATAGATTAAGAAGTTGATGTCGGCTTCTTTGAACTATTTACCCCCGCATGTCAGCATGGGATTCTGGGGGATTTGAGGACCGGGAAGCGGACTTTATCGCAGTCAATGAACCCGCCGCCACCTTTGCCGGAGTTCCCGATTGAGCCGGATTTTATGGAGGTAGTAGGGGAAAGATTGGTTGCTTCTACGACGTCGCTGGTGGGGGTGTCAGTGCGAGCATGACGGGTGGAAGATGGCTAAGGAACAAACCTGAGCTTGTCCACGAACTGCGTGGAGTATGTGACGATTTGCCGCTGGTTTTCTGGTTCCGCGGATGGAGGGGGAGGGCTGTTGCTCAAGGATTTGATGGGCTCAAAAACAACCGCGCTGTCGATGCAGGTGTTTTGTGTGTACGAGTTGAAGCTGGTATGTCTGTTAGCCTGCAATCGCACCAAAGCGGAGACGGAGAAGAGACCCTTGGCCAAGGCGCATGGCATTACTGTAGGGAGCGTATGCGGTCGCCATTGTCGTCGAAGCAATAGAGGGAGGATAGAATGAAGGATGGGTGCACCTGTATTTGAACCCCACTACGAAAGCTAGCCAGCTGTCAGGCGTCCAGCAGATGCAGCTAGTAGATCTCCCGTCCTATGGTTATGTCCAATAGGTTCTCCCTTGGCAACGGTTGGCCAACACGTCACAGAATAGGAATTCATACAGAAGTTATTCGTTGGCAAGTCCTGAAACAATCCTTTGGCAGTGTTATTGGGTGCGGTGCGGTTTGGTGGGGTGGTGTTTCTGAACAAGTCTATTCGTACGATACCATAGTCAACTTTGACTTGCCGCGCCTAAAATCGATGTGCCGATATTTACCGCGGTGTCTGGTTACTTTCCAATCAGCGCATTGTTTTGCTGTTGTCAGGATCACTAGCTTACACAGTCCATAGATCCAGCTTGCCAGGGATTTATGCACAATTTGACCATTGAGATCAAAAACTTTGAAAGTCCAAGTTGCCAGGCTGTTTATCTGCACGTTGTCATTGATGCAAGTTTAAGGGGGAAGTTTTCACTGGCGAATCCTGTGCTTTTTTGCACAATTTTGGATAATTGTCACACCTTAATTGCGCGAATTGACTGTCTAGAAACACATCCGTAATGGTGTTACGATATGGAAGTTGGGGAGAACCGCGTGCGTGTATTCTATGGTACAGAGAAGAGAAAAGGAAAGGAGAAAGACTCGAGATATATGGGCGAGACATCAGCCCCTGCAGCAGTCACCGTGTATCAGATCTGTAACATATCTCCGGCACAAGTATACCTGTAACAGGCGAAACTACAAGTCTGAAACATTCGCGTGGTCTAACTTACTTTCATACATTGAATATATCCCGTAGTTCATCCCTTCTCAAAGGGCTACGCAACACCAAGTGAGTTACCTCCGTTGCTGATGGGCACCTTCCAGAACTCTAATGAGCCTTTGTTAAATTCTTACTCGTCACTTAAGTTTTGCCACCAGATTAAGTTTGGCAAGTCCCAGAATCCAAACTAGAAAGCAAGAGAGTTTCCCGGAAGTTACCGAGTCGAAACTCGAGGGAGTGGTTATTTCTTAGAGCAATTAGGCTATCCAGGTCTCCTGTAAACTAGTTAGACACTCGGCCGAGCCTTTCCGTCCCATTACTCTAACCTTCGATTCTTCTAGCCAGCTCCTCCTCGTGCGTTGCACGGTGCATTTACCTCGAAGATGGTATATGCCTAGGGAATAACCTCTCTTTTTGCTCCACCCCCCCTACCGCGTCTACAATGCTTCACTTTAACGCTATGTCGGTATCGTTGGGTAGCGTTGTTATGAAATGGGAAGTTCAATATTGTCCGCTACTGCTTATTTTATAGTATAAATGTTTAAATGGCTATGGTAGCCAACCATATAACCTTGTAGCAAGAGAGAAGATGGCGTGGAGTTTAGTCGTCTTCCACTTGACGCTTATATATTTGAGCCTTCTCGAGTCTAAGCCAGGAGACGTCTTGGGACTACTCGTCCCGTGGCTACCTTAAATCTTGCCAGTGTCGAGTCTTTTTCAGGGCGGATCCTCGAGCTAACTCGTCTCGTGTAAAATATTAGATAGATAGGTCGCGCTCTTTTGCGTGGTTGTTTTGCCATAAGGTGAGAACAGCATGTGTATAGTACTATGAATCCCTAGCTTTATGCCTTAAACTCATGGAAAACCTGTCCGTCGTTGTCCGTAGTATCGATAACAATACTCATGGCAGTCTTACCGTAGCAAAATCCTTCGTCTAGTCGATGTCGACGATATATCTGTAACCGTAAGATAGCCCTATGTATATGTATGAATCCTGAAAAAAGATTGATTATTAGCAACTCTTAACTCTCGTTAAGAGGTAGCCGACAGACACGTAGAAAACTCGCAATCGATACTACCTGTGTAATTGCACTTCGTTTACTTCCTATTGATAGTCAGCCATTTTCCAGCACCACCATACGGGTGCCCGACAGTCCGAGGAAACTATCCCGCCAGCACTTTTGGGATCAAGCCCCATTTTACATTCTCTTTAGCTGTTAAATGCCTAAATGTTGATAACAGGCTGATAAAGGGGCAAATACTGACAGAAGCCTCTCCAAGTTCAAGCAGACTGCCATAAAATATCCCCCATCATTGGGTTCTTACTGCCTTATTATATACATAAAAACAGAAAGTCACAGTGTTCTAACCCTAGGGTGTCCATGGAATTCCGTGATAGTTTTCAGATGCATGTGCTTCAATCCATACTGAGTAAACGTCGCTCCACCATTATCCAATAAACCTTCAAGAGTTGGTGGGTGTTGGCGGGTAAAACGAAGCATGGAACATGCTGGACAATCGAAGTAAGATGTTACTTAATTGTCTGGATTATGGATCTGGTACGGGGATGGGAGGAGGAAATGATACAGTTGACACAGAGACTAGGAAAAGGAATGGTAGGGTGTGGCGATCAGATTTAGATGAAAGGGAGTGATGGCCCGGGTCCGAAGCCAGGTGGCCGGAGCAATGGGAACAGGAACCCCATTGTTCGAGTATGACGCATAACGTACAAGCATTCAGCCGGCAGGTCGAGTTGGCGAGAATGGCCTTACAATATTTATCCATTCTCACGAGATCACGTACCCATCACTCACTAGAAAATGTCCCCGAACACGACCAGTGTTTTACATTGTACGTTAGATCAGAATCTCGCCACCTGATTCACCCGAACTTCGGTGCCTAGCCGAATTATGGCGGTAGAGACGGTTTAAGCCTGGGCATTGACGAGGATTTCCATTCAGCACGGGCCCAGTAGTGGTCCAAACAATGCCTAAGTCTCTAATGTGTTGTCTGAATTCAACCCAGGAAACCCTAACCCAGAGGCAGAGATCATAGAATCTATTTATAGAAAAAGCCTTTCGCATCTTATTATGCGAAGTCTCTATTGCGTTGTAGAATTTGTTCCATAATGTCGTTCTATAGAACTGCGTTGCAATCACGGCGTACTGGTGAAATTGAAGCAAACTGAAATCTGACATCTAGATTTAAAGCTAGTTGTATCATACCAAAGATATTATATACTCTATTTCCAACGCCCTAGTTGATCTAGTGTAGTTGCTTGCGACGGTATTATTATACCGTATGTTACAGGTTCGAATCCCAGTGCCTGCCCCACAGGGTTGGGGGTGTTTTGTTAGGGTAGGGGTGGACTAGGGGTAGTGGTCTGGGTGTGACAATGGGAAGGGTGCGACTTTGCAGACAGGGTAACTTTGGACGAAGCATTGGGGATGGAGGAAGAAAGTACTTGTACTTACATGCTATGATCAGTAATATATGATTACAAATAAACAAACGCCCTGGTGATCATGAAGGAGCACCGGCTACAAGGACTACGCACATGGATATCCTCAACATCGAAATGACGATGTTTTAAGGGCTAGCTTGTGATATTCCTTCTTTGGAAGTTCAATTCAAGAACGGCACCGGGTACTGTCCGGGAATCAGCGTATGCCCGCCATGAAGCATCAATATAAAAGTTCATCCAGCACTCTTTTTCTTTTCTCTCAAACTCATAAACAACTCCGCAACAATGTTCTTTAACGCCCTCCGCATCCTCGGGCTCCTCCTGACCACGCTCTTGTCAATCCAGTTTGCATCATGTGCAACATACCGGAATCCTTTGAAGAGCCCCAATGGATCGGACCCATTTAGTTTGTCTCAAGCGGTCGCTCTCATGATATCCGATTTGCTAACCTGTTGCTTGGAATAGTGGTCTACTCTAACGGCTTTTACTATCTCTTCACCACTACGTGGACGAACATCCAAATCACGCGGTCGAAAACATTGGATGGGCTCAAGACCGCAACCCCAAAGGTCGTCTGGACCGATTCCATACCTGAACGTAGTGGAAACTTTTGGGCACCCGAGGTGCATTTCCTGGACAACCGCTGGTATCTCTACTACACCGCTGGCACTGAAAGTATGCTGTTCTCACCCTATCACTCACTGCTGCGCTGACAGTAAGCCAACTCAGAGTGCTGCGACAACCAGCGTTCCCACGTCCTCCAGGGCGGAGCTGACATTTGGAATGACCCCTTCACGTATGCGGCGCGTATGTCCAACGAATGGGGCATCGACAGCACCGTCCTCACGCTACCGCAAGGAAACTACTACGTCTGGTCGCGGTTTTCAAACAGAAGCCTGCAGAGCATTTTTATCGCAAAGATGAATTCTCCCACCTCGATCGATGTTCCACACCTCCTTTCCGAACCAACCAATGCCTGGGAGACGGTCGGGGGTGCCGTGAATGAAGGGCCCGCTGCATTGCAGCACGGCGGAAAAACTTGGCTTACGTTTTCGGCAAGCTACTGCTGGACCGCTAGCTACCAGTTGGGTCTCCTTACCTACAATGGTGGTGATCCGCTGCAGCAGAGTAACTGGACCAAGTCCGGACCCGTGTTTAGTAGTGCCAATGGGAACTTGGGGACTGGACATAACGGGTATGTTTTATTGCTGTGCACGTGTTGCAGAGAGATCGAGAGCGCTAACCATGGATAGATTTTTTGCGTCGTCGGATGGAACGGAGATGTGGAATGTATACCACGCTACTAAGACCCCTGGAGGTGCCTGTGATGGAAGCCGATACACGATGGCCCAGAGGGTCAACTGGAATGCTGATGGTACACCGAATTTTGGGAGGGCACCAAGTTTGCAGACGAACTTGCAGGGACCGAGTGGAGAGTAGGGAAGCGGGGCTTTCGTGGGTTTGCCGGGTCCGGTTTGCACTATGTACACTTGCCGTGGTGGTCCTGTGGGCGCCAGGGCGGCAGTTCGACGACAGTGCTTGGCCATCGCGAACGTAACATTTAGATTTAAATAGACAGCTTTTGGCCTTCATGCCCATTCTTGTACTTCTAGACCTTATAATTAACTGTAACTTGACATAGGAAGTTCGAGTTCTTGTATCAACAGTTTCCATGCACTGACTTCACAACGATGTGCTTACCTGTTCCCGTGGGCTAGTATCGTTTTGCATGATTGAGAAATCCATGCCTTACTGAAACTAAGGTTACTTGGTGGAGCTGCTGCCTAGTTGGAGGGGTGGGTGGTAGAGCTGAGTTTGGCCTGAAGAACTCTGAAGTTAGAGTCAGTCTGTTTGGAATCCCGAAGAAGCTGTTTATTTGTCCCAGGGCGACAACTTTATCCCGATCCTCCGATGCCATCGGCGTAATAGCGCCAGCGCAATCGGACCGCAAACCATGCGCCAGGGTCCCGTCATATTCGACCACGAAATCTGCACCAGAAAGATTGAAAAGCGCATTAGCGAATTAGGAGTATGCCCACGACCACTGTGACATAGATAATTTCCGTCGCACATGTACCTGGGGAGCTTCGTAGAAGGCCGTGTGTGCGGAGGAGCTGGGTGGATTAGCCTATTCCAAAGGATGAGCTATCATCACTACACTACTAATGATGGATCCGAGTTTACTTGGCAACGTTGATGGTTTTGTCGACAATCGGCGGATGGTTCTTGACAGAACCCTTTAGTAGGTTTACGGATCTTACCAGATTTCTGCGGTCATAAACCCCCTAGGCCGACGAATGCAAGTTGCCATCAATCAAGATCGGTGTTCTAGAGGACAAGATTCCGGGCCGACAACGACGTTTTCCAGGCGGGATGCAATATCCCGGCTAATTTTGCATGGCCTCGGGAGCACCGTGCAAGTGATATGAGCAAACGCCGGTGCATCTCCGGCGAATCCTTCTTTGCTCAACTGTTCATATTTTCCCGCCGGCTACCCGCCCGGTGAATTGGATGCCGATGAAGATTTTTCTGCAATCTAGATATCTCACCCATCGTGAATGGCTTCATATGTATTTGGGGAGATATCCAAAGACTTTTGGGTAAGACTATTCCAGATACTAGGGCCTCAAGAGCAGTAGCGGTATTCCGAAGCGGCCAGTCCGGCTAGATCTGACCCCGACCGAGGTCAGTCTGTGCAAGGCAGATCTGCAGGAAAGAGGCCTGGGGGACTGTACAGTCAGATATTTGCAGGCTAGACAGGAATCTGCAGGCTTCCATCTACTGAATCGACATCGACTGACTCATTCCAAGAGTGGCTTCATATGTGATGGTCGGTCTGCGAATCTGTGGGCCGACCGGCGGCCAGGCAGGCTGCTTCTGAACATTGAGCAGGACGGCTACAAGAACGGGGTATCCCGGGATTGGATTGAATCTAGTCCTATCTTGTTAATTAAGGTGCTTTAACTTCAACGTTGTATCGAAGCAGAATACCGTATGGAGCCTCAGATGGCAATGCCTTTCTTAGGATATTTCCGAACTCCAACAAGTTATCTTTCCAAGCTCTAGATGTTTCGGCCCGTCCGACAGTTTGAAGCTCAATTGAAGCTTACGACGAACTTACTACTACTGCTTTCTGGATCGGGTGACAAAAGTCTCACTAGCAAAAGCCCATACAACTGTGGCTTAAATCCAACTGACCCCTCCTCGCCATCCTCCTGCAGGACACTCGAATATGTCCCTCCTCCAGACAGAGGCTTACTCTCAAGGTCCAGTCACAGAAGGCGTATATAGTACCTTGACCGAGTCTACACTGTAGCTCTGCTCTGTTTCCTAGTAGGCTCCCCCACTCTCGGGCAGAGGCGGAAAAATCCTGATTGATAGCGAAAATTTGCCCGTAAATTATGAGAACGGCTGGAGAAGGCTCTATCTGTGGTTGAAAATCTAGAAAATGCCCAGGCGCTTCCGGGAGGTGGACCCGAAGGCATTCTCCCAACGTAAGTTTCAGTCGTTAATGATGCTTCTACCCTAGTGAATGAGTTCAGCCAACCCCTGTACAAGCCCTGCTCCTCTTCGGGATCACTCTCAATTAGTTCCATGTCGTTGCCACTAGCTAACTCTGCGTTTTTCCATAATTCCGATTCCGTACTGGTATATCCAAGTCTTGCAGCTTAGTATTATCCGCGAGACGAGACATCCTAAGACTGAGGAGATTATTGACGCCTCGGGACGAGATGTCCCGGGATATTTAATTTTTTGCAAGTCTCGGATCCCCCGGGACGCCATGAGTGACAAGAAGCTCTTGGAACAAGAGCGGTGTATCGCCTGGAACTAGTATTAAACATCGGAGAGATTTTTTTTATCCACCGTGTGGAGATAAGCACACAAGCCCTGGGGCATTGAGTGATCTTATCAAGCCATCGAAACTCATCTTAGCTGCATCTAGGTCAAGTTTACTGCTGTCAAAAAGTCTGGGAGACTTGCATCAAATCCCGGGTCCATGAGATCTTGCTTTCTAGAAAGATGCGACGACCGGGACCTTCTAGAATCTTGTCTTGTTCCGTGGTCAAATCTGCTGAAGAATCGTTATCCAGCGTCTCAGAACCGTGTTGTCCAGCCCCAAATTCTCCTCAGCTTCTCTCAAACCATGGAGTTTCTGTAGTATCATTGTTCTACCAGAGGTTCTCGGCATCTCGGAGGGTTGCACTTCGGTCTCCCGTAACCTCAAGTCACTTCCAGCCTTCTTTCGTGCAAGAAAACTCAACTCCAGTGGCGACACCGGTGGCAGAGAGAAAAAAGAACACGGTAGTATGTGGTGTCTCGGTCATTAATTCACCAATTCCGAAGTGGCTTCCGAAGGCGATGTGGACTTGATTAACTCTGCTGCCGATCCCACCGGCCTTGGAACTGGCGCCAAGAAGTACTCAACGGGCCCGAAATGCGGGGCGCAGTAGTCGGCGTACGGCTACGGCATACGGAGATAGCCGTACAGGCATTGTCTGGTTTCATGGGAATTTCGAATGCTGCTAAATCAGTCATTGGTGTAAGCAATTGTGTTCCTGTCATATATTGCCGTCAACAAACCGTACCCAATGAAATGTGCCACTCGCCATATATCGGCGACAAACCCGGACCAAATAGCATGTTGCTAGCAGAAAGAGAGCATGGTATAGAATACTCAATATAATGTTATTGACCAGTATGTACATCCACGACAATAAATTCGAAGGAACTGGATGAGTGACAGTGGGATGAGAGAGGGTGGGACGATTGTAGATGTTTTTGACCTTCAAGTTTGAGTGAAGAAGTAACAGTGGCGCTTAATTTAGCACGGTTGGCGCGTTCATCTCAAAAATTCAGGACCTTCATTGTGATGTTATTCCAGACATATGGGTACCAAAGGATCAATTTGCCCTCAGCTATGACGCACGGAGCCAGTCTTCTGATCACGATAGGCCAGGACCAGAAACTGGTTCTTTGTTTACACGGTCAGCATCCAGACCCCCCACTATGTACGCTCTGTTATAGAAAAATAATAAACACAATTGAAAAACCAAAGAAAGTAGCATGATAATTTTTTAATCCTGCCCTATATTAAACTTTCTACCCAAGGCATAAAGAGGAAATCCCGCTTGTGCGGGCATTCCAGAAAACCTGCTTGACCTCCTTTCTCCCGATCGGCTCAGAGGGAGATTTCTGATAGGCCCTTTGCAAGTATCCAAGACAGTGTGATTGGTCCATGCTCGAGACCGGTAGCCGTTAGGTGGTGTGTAAACCAACGGTGGCTTTGAGGGACCATCAACATATGGCACCCTGAAACTGCCGACCCCTCTCCCATCTCACGACACTTAAGGGTGGACCAGCCGCTTTACCCGATTTAAAACCATAACTATACCAAAACAGAATTGAAAATCAAAAGCTCAGACCGCTTGCTGCCCCCCATTTTCGTGGAAAATGCGCTGTTGGCATGAAACTTTGTATGAGCTAAAGATAATTTACACGGCTCAGCAAGGCGTGAGATAACACACAGCGGTTCACGCTAGCTACGATGGATACCTTCATCAATTTTGCAAGAGAGATTAAAGAAACGGCCCTGTTACGTATTCTACCGTTATCATTTTGGCGGGACAAGTCTCCACGGTACCGTTATAACGGATAGGTATCGAATTCTGAGCTGTTCACCTTCGCCACCCAGATGGATCCGCACCGGAATCATCTAGAATCCCCCCGGCCATTTTCACGCAGAATTACTATGCCTAGTATGGTATTACTCTGTTTTGCAGATCTGATTCCACCCTGAATTCATGTCAGTTGCTCACCGGATATTTCCACATCATTTTAGCCCTTTTTGCGTGAATTCCGCGGACGGCGAAGATGATCTCGATTACTGTCAGCTCAAGAGCATCATGTATACCCGGAAGGAGGGGGTTATGACGTTTTTTTTAGTGGAGTGATACAAAAAATCTAACGCAAGCATCACCTGCTGTCACCCGGCGATGCCGAGTCACCGATAGTGACAGTAACTGTCTACAAAGTTGTTAGGATCTGGGGTTACTGCAGGTTCAAGTTTTGCAGGTATAATGTATGTGACTGTGCTATACCGTGGGGTTTTTGGGGCTTTTTTCATCTCAACCATCTATCCATGCACAGAGCGATTCCTCGGATCCGTATCGAGGATACACACCCTCGCTATATATCCCTCCCCCACTTGTTATATTACCTATGCCAAAGACTTCGGCTGGATATATTCACTACCCCGCTGTGGCCACTAACATACACGCCACGGGGTTGTGCTATGCTATGCAGCACTACTTAACCAGGAGAATACAGAGTTTGCCTAGCATTATGGGCTCCAGGGCCCACGTACGGTGAATGTGACGGACAATGCATCAAGTGACGATGGGGAAGGAAGACAATGCACTACAGTTTTCCACCCGCGTGAGCCTTACCACCGGGTTTCCCAGCCTTCAGCATGTGGTAGCACTCGATCGACAATTTCATCTGAAACTGTTTGGAATAAACACCGACACACACCGCGAAATCGGACTTTAGCGTGCATGCAAGCTCTGCATAGGTGTACAAACTACGCTAATCCTGCGGTTGTTGACTTAGTCGTACTTAGCGAGAATGTGTAACGGCGGTAAGTACTTTTTCTGCACCCTCCTTACCCGATCAGTGGCTACTTGGAGTTCAGCTAGATCCTTAGCGGAAGGGAAGTGGTAGATGGCTTGCGGTAGTAAATGCCACTTCTTTCCAGGTGGTGTTTCTCTAAGAACTTTCACTGTGCGGGCCCGCAGCGGGTACTGTCATTTGGGTCTCGATTGATTTTTTGTTCGCGGCTGGAATACTTCTTTGCGTTACAGTCACGCATAGAGTGGCTGCAGGTGGCGTATCCATGCTGTTTATTCTCCAAACCCCAGTACCGAGTCTATCACTCCAGGAACCCACTCTAGGCTTCCCGCAGATGTTTGCATTGCATGATGAAATTGTGCTATACTATCTTCAGAATACTTTCAACCGATAGAAATAATGAAACCCCGGTGTAGGTTCATACAGAACCTCGTAGACCAGTCCAAATCGCTGTGCTTGGGACTGGGATTGAGGTAGTTCATACATATCTACAAAGTACATTTCGCCCACGCCTTTAAAACAACCCCACCTTCATCAAGCATTAATACTTTTGTACACCATCTTTCCCCCATCCATTTATCCCTTTATCCCTATTACCTTCCCAAGAATCCCACGTCCTCGTCCTCATTGGGCCCAGGTTGTTATCATAAATTCGAAAAAGAAAAATGTACATCCGAAGGAAAAAAAGTAGATACTGGTTTGCCAAATCCAGACAGGCCATGTATGAGTATCCAAAAGGGAGAAAATATCCAGAGAAGGGCCATATCATCGTCTCTTCATCACCATAAAAACTCTGATTTTTAAGCAGTGGTAGCAACTGCTGGTGTTCCCTCACTGTTCGTCTCCATCACGATTGATTCCTCGCCTAGCTTCTCCTCCTTTTCATTCCCCTCGTCCCCCTTTTGCTCTTTGTCCCGAGTTGCAGTCCCCGTGCTCTCCAGCTTCTCCTCCGCCACCTTCAGCCTTGCTTTCGTTTCCTCAAGCTCCCTTTTTAGCTGCCTGATATACTCAATCGCCAGTTCCACAGTACTAGCCTTGCTGGTCTGTTCCTTGCCCGTCGTACCACTCTCTGACCCCGCGGATCCCCCATTAATAGGTGGCAACAACCCAGCCATCTCCGCTAATGCATTATTAATCCTATTTCTTCTCCCCTGTTCTGCAATCTTGTGAGACGTCCGCTTTGATGTGAGATTTGTTGAAAGATGCTCTGGATATTGCAGTCCGAGGTGGGAGTGGTTTCCTTCGACAATGTTTTGGTAGTTGCTTTTTGAGGCGAGTAGGAAGGCAGATGCGTCGGGTGACATGCCTGTGTCACTTTAGTACAATGAAAAGAAGGCACATAAATGAAGTGGCTACCTATAGGAAGCAACGGTTTTATGCTCGGCGAGATCCTAGGCTGTAAGGCAGGACTCGAGGAAACGCTGCCACGTTTGCGACTATTCCGGGCTGGTTCTTTTTTGGTTATTGCGCCTGGGTTCATAGGATCCAGCGGAGAGGTATGTCGTGAAATTCCCCTTGACGGTTTTAACGAGGGTGTCAATGATGGTGTTCTGCTGCTGGAGCGGTTCAAAGTGGGCGTCGGCATCTCCTCGCCATATTGTTTGCCATTCATATTAGTAGCGGTTGATGAATCTGGAGCTTCAACATCGCGGTTCAAATACTCTGAAGTATCCATAGATATCGGTGGGATATCCTCAGTTGGTAAACTTGTTTTCGGTAGTCTCATAAGTGAAGCTGGGGTAACCGGTGCGTTCAATGGCTTGTGAGCTGTACTCGATCCATCATCAATTGGCGACCGCGAGCTTAGGGATCGGCGAGGCGGGGGTGCCATCAAAACCTCAGGAAGGGGTTCCGGGGACACCGACTCATTCGAAGAACCATCCTGGCTTAGGGGGTGCTGCATAGGCGTGTTCTGTTGCGATACTGCAGGAGTCGATGAATCTCTTCTTGTATTCCTAGAAGTTTGTGGAAGTGAAGAGTATGTCGGGGTTTGCTGTGTCAGTGTGTTGGTCGATTTTGGAGCCGCAGAGAGCGGTGTGGAAAGTGCAGCGCGTTTTCGTTGCGGCTTCATGCTTGGAGACTCTCGTACTACTCGCGCAGGATTTCGTGAAGTGGTTGACTTTCGCCGGCCACTTGAAATGCTTCCTCTCTTACCAAGCACTGGAGACTGTGATGGATCAGTAGGAGCCGGCATCGGCGTGGGGTTATGCGACATGTGTGGATTTGGCATGTGAGTTCTGTGATGATGGGCATCAAGGGCCGGAGATGTCAACGGACTGAAAGCTCCAGGCATAACGAAATCCGGTATATGGCGCGAGAATTCGGTTTCCAGAGGAGTAACCGCTGGAGAAACTAGAGGGGTAAATATCATCTACCAGACAGATTCAGCCACATGAAAATAATGGGAATCGGGAATCTCATGTCATAACTCACCGGTTCCTCCCTATACATGTTGAACCGATCCATCGTTATGTGGGGATTTATGTTGTGAAGCGTCGCTTGCGGCAACCCGCCATTCATTTCCATGCTCGACGGTGTAGGTGGAATCATGCCGCCATGTTGATGATGATGATTGTGATGGTGTACCTGCTGGCTCATCATCTGCTGACGGGCTGCTTCCATTGACTTCTGCATCTCGTGAAACTGCATATCCATAATTTCTGCCTGGGTAACAGTCGGCATTTGTTGATTCACATCGGCTGTAACAGAATGTGTATTGTTCCCATCCAGACAGAACTCCGTATCCATTGCTAGAGGCTCTTCTTCCGTAGTATCGAACGGCGAAGACATACTCAGTGGTATTTCGTTGAAGTTCAAAAAGCTCGAGAAATCATCGTTCAGATCTGGGGCTCCGTTGCCGGTGCTTGAGTCGTGGGACTGATGCCACATCGGGGAGACATTGTTGTTCATAGTAGAAGTCTACTTTCGAGGAGATGCGATAGTAGACGGCGCTACAATTTCAGGTGATAGAGGGGTGGTGGTCTCTGGGTTGAGGGGTGACTAGAACCTTGTCGTCTGGGATCGCGGTAGAGGTGGCAACGGTAACGGTATTGATGAGATGAAGGTCGAGTAGAAAACACAAAACCGCGGACTTTATGTCGAGCGAAAATTCCGAGCCCGCGTGTGAGCCACAGCGGGGTGGACCTGGAAAACACCGTCTTATAGAATTGGCGGGGGACGTTTTTCGATGGACCTGGGGTGAGAAAAAGTTACTGGAAGCAAAAGGCGAGAACTGGGATGCGATATGAGTGAGGTTGATGTGCAGAAGAACGGGGGAGGACTGAAGAAAGCACAGGAGAGGGAGAGGGAGGATAAATGAGGATATGAGGGAGGATATTCTGGTTTCGTTGCAGAGTAGTCATTACCTACGTTGAATTCAGCGTAGTCTCGGTATCACGCAGGGTGTGGGGGGTTCCGTGAGAGTGAGGTTAGAGGGAGAGACTCCGAGAACAAGGGAGCAAGGGTAAATGCGGGAGAGATGCTGATTGACTGGGGCGAGGATAAGCCATTTGATCGGTCTTACACGAATAACTGGCGACTGCTGTACATGCCATGGCTTCTTCCCCACTTCGATCAACGAATTCGCGAACGGATCAATTACCGGGTTACTCGCTCACTAGCAGAGACCCAGTCTCTCCAAGTCTCCCCTCTCTCCCTCCCTTCTCCCTTCTCTCCCTCCCTTCTCCCTCCCCTCTGTCCAGCCTCCTCAGCGCATGACCGACGCACAAAATGTTCAACCCGGCAAAGAGAGAGATCGATCCTATGATCTCTGCGACCGGATCATGCAAGTGCAGCCCACATCTCGATATTGACACCCTACTCTAGGTGGTTAGTACAGCTAGAGCAGTAGAGTAGAGTACAGTTAGAGTCTCTTTTTTGTTCGCACTACAAGAAACTTCGAGAGGCTTTGCCACAGCACCGCATTTCTTGGCCTACGTAACGTGACTCGGCTGCGGGAATAATACCGGTAGGCTGACTGTGGCATGGCGGAGACGCGTCGGGTCGGTAGAATGTTTTAATGGAACCTTCCGCCAGCTCCCTGAGCTCTCCTCCCCACATGCTTTCAGCACCTCCGCTGGTGGAGTACATATACTATCTGGCTGTAGCGAACTGCCAAATTGCTCTTTAGCCGGCTATTCGCTGATGGTATGCTTTACATATGCAAATACTCACGCAAAATTTCCGATATCCGCTGAGTCGGGCTACCAAGGTAGAGCCCTAGCGTACCGCGACTAACTACTAAATACCAAGTTTCTTACGCGTTTGTCACCGTGCCAGAGTCCCATTGGTGCAAACGGAGGGGAAGTAACCAAGGCGATGTAGCAATGAAGATCGAAGGGCCCGATTGTTTGGACAAGCACTAGTAGCGCCGCGCTTGCTCGATATTGGATGCCATATAATAAGCGGGAGGAGATCTGGATGAATGTCTTGATACGTGTATATATACGACTGTGTTAAGAATGGTATTTTATGTGTACTCGCTACTGAGGTTTAGAGAAAAAACAGCATAAGCCGCTGCATGTGTCTTTGGTTGGTAATGCTGAGAAAGAAGCGCACATGCTGTTTATTCTTCAGACTCCAATATCGAGTACAGTATCTTCTTACTCTACGTGTTTAGTTTGATGGCGTTTCTAAACGTACAACAGTCAAGCTTCGCGTGCTCGGCATGTAGATGGATGACATGTACCGCGCAAAAGTACCCTGCACCCCGAAACGGGATCGTATATGACCTGCCGCTTGCACCAATAACCCTCATCCACGAGAAATCTGCACTGCTATGACTCCACCATCCCCTTGCAGCCAGTAGTTGTCAAACATCTCACCCTCACATATATATACAGCAAGTTCACTATTTCTGCTACTTCTAGCTCGCAAGCCTCAAGTTTTGTTGGATTATATGCTTCCGCCGCGCCATTCTTATATCATCTCTATTGCTACGGAATTAACATTACGTTCGCGATTGTTCTTGAAACATGGCGGTTCCTTTTAGTGCGGATCTCGCAGAACGGGTACAACAACAGTATCCACGGATTGGAGTGAACCCCAACGGGTTGTATGTGGGTTCTCAACTATTCAAGAGAAGGCTAATGGACATATATCCCCACGAAGTGGGGCCAATTCGGTTGGCAGTGAATCATATGGTGAAGTTAGCTTTCTCTACCCATTTAACAAGAGGTTTCCTAACCGTGTTTGCCTTTGATTGATAGATTCAGACAGCTGCCTGTTGATCGCTACATCCAACCTGAACCATCTCAGCTGCCTCAACCACCTCAACCACCAGTTTTACAATACCCTTCCCAAACCCTCGAGGACTGGGTAAGAGAGCAACGGCCAATCCATGGCCTACGTCCGAACGGGCCAGCATTGGGCTGGAGAAAACTGGCCACCAAGTTGAGACCCATCATACCTCAACAATTAGCTTCGGAGGTCGAACGATTGGACATGGTTGTTCGCGATCTGTTGAGGGAGGTTAACGAGACAACCGAAACTATTGAGGGGGATTTCCACGCGACCGTAGTCGATCCTTTGGAGGCGATCAGGGAGATACCTCGCGGGCCTAGGAATGGTATGGGATGGGATAACTCGGTCCCCGGGTCTTTTACTGCGGCGGCAGGCGGTCCACCCCCAACACTTGGGGGACCATCTTCCTCAACTGCTACTAGTCAGTCATACAGGATCACCCGACTCTACTTCGAATACCTCCCTGCATACCAAGTCCGATCCGCTCCATCGCCCCTCGGTCTCAATTCGACAAAACTCAGTCATTATTTCATGGAGTCATATGTCTGGCATAGTGGCCAAACCTACGTTTGCATTTGGGCAACAGAGAGTGTCCTGGAATTCTTTGTCGAGTCGACGGCTAGGGATACCGTGGTACAGAATATGGAAATGAACACACCGTTCCAATACCTTGCGAACTGGGATGCTCTTGATCCACAGAATTATGGATATAGTTCGCATGATGGCGGTGCCGAGACCTTAGTCAAATGGAAGGTAGTGGACAGAATGGCCGAGATCTGTGTGAAAAGTATCACGATGGCCAATAACACAAAACAAATGATCGAAGAGTATGTTGCCAAGTGGGTTGGCGGTTTCGGGCCAGGAAGAGAATTTAGTGATATGTTGGCCAGTAGAATCAATGAGATACGAAGTGGAGGAGGAAATATTCAATCCAATACATCTGAATCTCGTAAGTAAATGCCAGTAGTCGCGAGATCTGTCACTAAATCTGTAGTGCCTCATCTTGGTGCAGCACTGCATCCTTTAAGTGGATCTAGAAGTCTAGTCGACGATATCAACGAACCATTGAAGAGACCGAATAGTCTTCCACCGATACCGTCGCTAGGTAAAAATTTTTGCTGCATCTGATGCTCAAAGCTAACAGTCACAGCTCCGCCATTGCCATTCTCCACAGCATCCCATATCACCGAATTACCGGAGCAACACTTTGTCCAGCCCAACGGACACCCGCCACCCGCTGTAAATGGGTTTTCGGCAAATGTTACAGGTTATCCAGGCGGTGTCCATGTCGAAAATCAAGAAGGAGAGAACTTCATCCCTCAGCAGCCAACCATTCCAAGAAATGCCAAGATTGCAGGTATATATATTCAACGGCTTATGAGTTGTTATCCATTTAAGTAAACGGCAAGCTGATGCATCTGCAGCCGCCCTAGGCACCTCCGGCGATGATAACGACGACGAAATGCAAGAAAATGGACCTAGCCTTGACGAGCAGATGTGTCTGTTAAGTCTTGGTAGCTCGCAAGAAGGCAGGAACGGCTCGGAACTAGCCAGCAACGATGTGAAAAATGCTGTGTTATTTACCTCCGATGTGCTGAATGGAAATAGGAACAGGAAGTTGCTACCACAATATGGGCTAATAGGCGAAGTGCAATCGAGTGGAATGGAATCGGTATCTGATGACCCCCGTCTTTTTGTCAATACAAATCACCCGTGGCAAGTAAAATTCTTCTAGACGGGAAGAGATCTGTGCCTAATCTTCGATTGTTCATAAGGTCTTTCTTCGTTGTTGGATTGCAGGGTAGCGGAAAATCGTATTCGCTGAGCTGTCTCCTTGGTGAGTGTCTACTTCCAGTCATAAATACGGTGCATCACTCACAGCAAACAACTAGAAAACTGCCTCCTCCCTACTCGCACACTCGGTATACTTAAACGGCCTCTTTCTGCACTTGTATTCCACTTCAGTCAATATACTTCTCGACTGAATTTCCGTCCTTGCGAGGCAGCCTTCATCGCTGTCCCAGACCCGAAGTTTCAGAACCAGTATCGTGCAGTACCTGTTACGGTCCTAGTCTCGCCCTCAAACTTCTTAGGATTGCAATCAGCATACTCACAGATTCCCGGGGTTGCCATCAAACCGCTCCGACTACGACCTAGTGACCTCAATATCGGGTCCATGCTCACCCTTATGTCTGTTGACCAGTCATCAAACACACCTCTGTACATGTCGACCGTGACTAAATTACTGCGAGAAATGGCATCGACTTCCAGTGACTTTGATTTCCTAGAATTCAAGCAACGTCTCGCAGTGGTCAAAATGATGCCCTTGCAGCGCAAGCCGTTGGAACAGCGACTAGAGCTCCTAGAATCGTTTCTTGACCTGGAAAATGCGGGTGGCGGCGGATTCGACTTTGAAGACGGGAGCATTACAATTGTGGATCTATCCTGTCCCTTTGTTGATGAGAACACGGCTTGCGTGTTATTCAACATCTGCTTGGGTGTATTTCTTCAAGATTCATCCGCTGGCGCTGGAAAGGTTATTGCTGTCGACGAAGCACATAAGGTAGCCATCTCCAGACGTTCTAGCATTAGACAAGATCTCTAATCTGATTGGTTCTCACAGTATATCACAACGTCTCCGGCTTCGAAAGTACTCACCGAATCGTTGTTGCAATTAATCCGCCAACAGCGTCACTACGGCGCCCGAATAATCATATCAACACAAGGTACGTAACAAAACCATTACATTCCGCTGTTACCTGTCTGAATCTACTTATGTAACAAATGTTAAAGAACCAACCATTGATGTGCGCCTGATGGATCTTTGCTCGGTAACTTTGATACACAGATTCACAAGTCCGGAGTGGTTCAACGTGCTCAGAAAGCATGTGTCTGTTGTCGAGGATGACAGTAAAGATTCAGAACTCTTCCGACGGATAATAGACTTGCGAGTCGGAGAGGGTTTACTCTTTGCCCCAAGTGCCGTGGTCAGCAGAAATACTATTCTTGAGGAGCACTACCCAACCGGTGAAGATGATGGATTCGAAGATGATAGGAAAGAAGGAATAGAGAAGCTGGGGAGTAGGTTTTTGAAGGCAAAAATCCGGAGGAGGTTGACAGCAGATGTAAGTGCATTGGTTCTTTTTCTGGTGTATGATCTGACTATAGAAACAGGGTGGGAAGTCGATTGTGTGTGTTTGAACCTTCGAATTCTCTTTTGTTTGGAATTTTTGGTTGAATTTTTGGGATAATGGTATGCGGAAGTCAGGGGGCTTTTTTGGGTTACGCAAGTGTAGAGGATATATCATTTTGGATTTCTTTCCATTTGTAGGTGATTCAGTTGTTCCTCTTCAGTTCGGTTGTACAGACCAACATAGGCGTACCCCGAGTGATGACCAGGAAATACTGATATCGCCATATTAAAACTTTGTACCCATCATCATTTCCCCAAGAACATATCCCCTTTCTCTCAGATTCTTAATTCCGATTTGTCAAAAGAACTCTCCGTTTGGTCGTAAGCTTGTGCTCTTAGTCTCTTCCTATTATTCGTAGTAGCCTTCTCCTCCTCCACGGCTACCCTATAGCTAGCGTAGCTCAAGAGTGATGCAAACAAGATCCACGCACTTATACTAACGCATATTGAAGTCTGACTGCTGGAATAATCTTTGTAGTTCGGAATTACTCCCAAATGATTGTTTGGATGCTATGTATCACTCGCGACTCGTTGCGGAGGTATCCGCCCTAGCTTGATGTTGAGGCTGTGCTCAATACTATACCGATTGCTTGCTTGGAAACTTGGAAATTTCCACAGGCAGAGAATGAGAAGGTTGTGCCTTGTTGGCACTCGCTCTGGGATATCCTCCCTCGTAAACTCCGATCCCGAGGCATTTAAATAAGACACCTATTATACCATTATTTGAATCATAGTGCGTCATTCAGGCGCAGGCTCCGAATGAGTCGCTAAGGTAGAGTTGTATGTTCGTATCGTGGGTGCATCCTCGTGGCAAGCACATGTCGCACGCAGCATGCACTTCAAATTAGGCGACGAGTTATCTGTCAGAATCGGTTTAACCACGAACCAATTGCTTTAAAGGACCTACAAATGCCGTCAACTCAGATATCGCCGATTCCCCAGTCGTGGGGTCAGAGATGGTGTGCTTACTTGGGTATTCCGAGTTTCAGATTTCTTCCACGGTTCAGCTCTGCTTGCTCACCCAGAGGTGTGCTTGCTTGGTAAGTGCGAGATCTCGGTCGTAATTGTCGATAGGATGTCTGGGCATTCAATGCGGTGCGGTTTCAGACATAGCAATGTGTAATGTGTATGATGGTGTGGGCTCTTTCACCTCCTCCGAAAGGAGACTATTTTGCAGGCGAGAAAGGAGGTGGGCCGCAGGCGGCGTGGTAGATCTCAAACCACGTTTTAGACAGCGCACCACACCCCCTTGAAATCGATACAAAGTGTCGGGCACTCCCCCGTCGATTCTGTCACCCACTACCTCACCAAAACACTTCCCCATTCTTAGGTAGCTTCGTGCCTCGCCTTCGTATAAAGCAAGACTCCACAGGACCTAAGATTTGCCCCCGATAGCTTCTCACCGTACGGATCCGTACCATCGCTCTCCGATCATATATATATTGTCAGACCATTCTTATTCTTACGTAAAACTGCTCTGCGTCTTCGCAAAGAACCTCACGTCACTCTGAACCTTCCTATATTACGATGCCGGTGTCTATCGATTCCTCAAGACCGATGATTGTGAGTCTTCATTCTACGCGATCGCCATCGGCATCTGTTTACTGACAAAGACTCACGATCAGTCTAAACGAGATACTAACCGTTTCTCTACTTACACGACTTTCTCGGCCTCCCCTTCGGTTACCTCGGACGTTGAATCAACTACCCTCAACGAGATCGACGAATGTCTAGGACGACTTGACGACAGACGGTTAGCGACGCAACGATTCGTCCCTACCGTAGAGAAGACGGAAACGCTCTCGAAGCTGGCTTTGGGAGCGAAGCTGGAGCGCGCCTTGCGGTGGAGGATGGAGGGACAAGACTACACCCCGAGACCGCGCGCGAAGACCGGTTAGATCACTGAAAGAGGGCATTGATTGCGTTGGGTTTCGGAAGTGGGAGGTATGGTTGTACGACAATATGAGGGGAGGGAGGCTGCTGAATGCCGGTTAAAGTGAGAAAGACATGATTTGAAACTTTGTTTTGGCGTTTGAGTGTCCTGTCTTATATCTGCATGATTCGGTTCTATCGGGCTGGTCTGGGTTTTACGGATTATTGGATCACTGCTCGGGCGGACTGAGACGAGTCAACTATCGCTTTTCATGAGACCTGAAAGCACCCACCACGGTAAAAACATTCATCAAGCACATTGATATATATTTTCTAGTACTAGTCTGCACTGAATATAGGTTTTCAAGCGAACCTCTAAGTATAGCTACTCTACATCTAAGCTCTTGCATCTTGGAGCGAAGGAAATTCTGCCTGAAATTATTTTGAGAAAGATCATCGATGATCCTCCGGGAGACCTCCAGAGACGTCGATCCCGTGGGAAGCAAGGATTGATTACCATCACTCCTCAACCCCGCCAACATCAGCTTCATTGTATAACGTAGTGACTCCCGCGCGCCTACGACAGGAAGGCAGGCCTGTGGTAGATGTCAGTCCATCCATGGGCTGCCCCTTACATTCACAGATGGGCCAGATCCACCGCTGGACACTAGATTCCGGTTCCATTAACTGAACGAGTGACCATGTGTTCGTCCTGCAAGTCAACCTGACGAATACCGGTAGCGATTGTTGCGTCGAACCAGTTTAATGTTCAGGTTGATGCTGAAGAGATTTGGCAACTCATTTTGAGATGCAGAGGTTCTCAGAAGTCTCGAACCCTAGCTGGGCTGGTAAGATGGGACTTTCGACAGCGCCAATCGTACCGTGGATAGCTTACTGTCACAGCGTTACCAGTTGATTGCATCTGCTGTCTGCTGGAACACATCCTTGCCACAGGGCCCTCCAGTCTGGGTCTAGAAAACGACTCTCCTAGGACTTATTTGAACTGTGCGTGCGAAGTTGAATGTTGTTGGGAATTCGAACACATTGTATGCATAATTGTATTCAGCTACAGTACTAAACTCGCGTCGATGTTGAAAAGCCGTCCGGAGCCTCGGTATACTTTCTTTAGCCGTGTTAAGTTGTAGTTTAGGCGATTTCGTTTTATTGGATGGTGCGGTCTGTGTAGGTCTTAGGCTTTGAGGCATGCAAACCGTGACTGGGATTTACAGTGGAGCTGTGCATTCACGCGATCGCTCTCCGCTCTCCTTACCTGACACCAAGGAAATTCCTCTGCGTCTGTAAAATGGGCGACAGTTGTGAGCCGAACCAAGCCAAGCCGCAAAATTGTGTCTTCCAAGGTTGTTCGGGGCGGCTGATCGCTGGCCTGCAATTCAATTGAACCACGCCTTCATTTTTTTGCTCGTCACGACGCCTCTTCCATCTTTTTCTTTCGCCCACAAACTAAACAACACCCTACCCTTGTCTGCCATCCCATCTTCATCCGTTTCCCCATCATCACCGCTGCACTACCACTTCCGCTACTTACCACTGCCGTTGCTACTACCCCACCAAGGCGCCCTTTGTCTCGGTTTCGTTCTTCTAACATTCTTACATTTCCCTTTCCCTTTCCCTTTCCCTTTGCCGTTTTCCTTAGTCCATTCCAACCTACTCTACACCCGCCGAAATCTCCGCCACCACCTTCCAGAACCATCTTTCACATAACTGCCCCCTAAAATCAACGCCGCCCCTCACCATCGCAGACCAACGCTAGGCTGATTGTGCATTATCCTGGTATCTTTTCTGCCGCTTTTGGTGTTCTTTGTCGTCCCTCTCCTCTTCCACACTACACTACACCCCACCCACTCACCTACGTCTAATCCTCCACTTTCGACATCGTCTCTCAATCACAATTGCGATCTCTACAACCATGGCTTCACCCGGACCCAACGGAAGTTACCTCCAGCAGGCAGATCCCCAAAACTTCCCTGCCAATGCTACCGGTGCCCCACCTCCAAACAACTACCAAGCACCCGCCAGTACCCAGTCAGAGCAGCAAGGCCAAAGCGCGGAGGTACCCAAGGACGAGGTTGGATGGTACTTCGTAGAGCAGTACTACACTACCCTGAATAAGACTCCGGACCGTGTTCATGTGAGTTGTCGAATTGATTAATTTGGTTTTTTAGGAAATTATGCTAATATCATGTTTTACTAAAGCTGTTCTACAATAAAAAGTCGATGATGGTATGGGGAACAGAAGGCGAGAGTCTGCCAGTGGCCCATGGACGTTCTGTAAGTTGGGTGTAGCTTGCAATTGGAGTTGTGCAATTGCTAATCTGCTGCGTAGGATATCCAGGAGAAAATCGCAGCCCACGAGTTCAAAGATTGCAAGGTCCGGGTATCAAATGTTGACTCCCAGGCATCTGCTGGCAATGGCATTGTCATTCAAGTTCTTGGTGAAATGAGCAACAACGGCCTTCCCAACCGCAAGTTTTCTCAGACTTTCTTCCTTGCAGAACAAATCAACGGATACTACGTTTTGAATGATATTTTCCGGTATCTCAAGGATGATGATGATATCGAGGAAGGAGATGAATATGACTACGCCGAGGACGTCGTCGCAGAAGTTATCGAGGCTGTGGAAGAAGCAAAAGAAGAGATTTTGGAAGAACTTCAGGACATGAGCATCAAGGAGACCAGCATCGTTGAGGTTGAGACTGAGGATGGCGAAAAGTTCAAGGTGGAAGAGTCTGTCACTCTGGAACCTATTTCTGAACCGCCAACCGAGGAGCTATCAGCCGCAGTCAATGGATCTACCGAGCCAATCAATGTTCCCGAGGAAGCAGCACCCGAGCCTGAAGAGGTGGTAGAAGATTCTACACCTGCTACTCTTGTTGAGGAGGAAAAGGCTGTTGAGGAGCCTCTTATCCTACCTGTTGCCGAGGAGAAGCCTGCTTCTGCCCCCGTCCCTATCAAAGAAGCTCCTCCCGCTCCAGCACCGGCACCAGTTCCAGCTCGCCCGAAGACCTGGGCCACTGTTGCCTCCTCTGGCACCGTGTTCACTGCTACCAAGCCAGTTGCATCAGTAACCCAGGCACCTACAACTAATGCCGCACCTTCGACTGCTCCAGCAGCACAGACCCCAGCTCCAGTCACCGCCGCCCCTGTTGCTCCCTCGACTCTAGTCACACCAACTACTCCCAGCGGTGGATCTGCCTGGCAGACTGCCGACAGTAAGCGCCATCCCCGCGGCAACGCAGCACCTGCGGGACAGACCCAGGCTTATGTGAAGGGCATAACTGAAGCCATTAGCGACAAAGCTTTGAAGGATGCTTTGACTAAATATGGCAACTTGAAGTTCTTTGAGGTTAATAGGCCCAAGGTTTGATATTCCCTCTCTATTGTATATCTTTCCAAAACTAACATCTCTAGGGCTGTGCCTTTGTTGATTTTGAAAACCCGGCAGCGTTCAGTGCCGCAAACAGTGCGAGTCCCATTAACATCCTTGGATCCAACATCCATGTCGAGGAGCAGCAGCGTCGAGGCGGCCTCCGCTCCTTCGGTCGTGGTAATATGCCTAACCGTGGCGACGGAAGACTCGCTAATCAAGGTGGACGTGGCTACTCTTCACGTGGAGATGGCCACTCTTCACGTGGAGATGGCCAGGGAGGAGGACGCGGAGGACGCAGCGGTAGGGGAGGATTTGGCTCCAGAGGTGGAGCCAAGGCCGTAACCCCCGGCAACTAACTTCATGGTGGGTTTGTCCTTATTTTATTCTACCGCGCTGATTTAAAATTCTAATAGATTCCCAGGTAGAGTAGTCGAAAGATAAGGTCTAGCTATCCAACTAGAGTTCCCCCGCAAATCATGGTTTTTCTGTCGTTTGTCCAGAGGATTTTTTTTTTGTATTGGCTGATTTCGGGTTTCTAATTCATGCGTCATGAATTTCTCCTTCATTATGTCCCTTTGCCCGTGCTTTAACGATTTGGTTTTGGATGTGAATTTCCCATCTCTGTACTCTTCCGCATTATTCCTTCGAAGCAACGTTTATTTTCTGTTGCCAGGTTACAGCCTCTTTACACTGTCGAACGGGTAAGCGGGTGGTAATCTCTGTTCGAGGCGTTTTTCTGGGATCACAGGGTTAGCAGGTTTCTTCCCAAAATCGCCGAAACAAAAGTCAATTCTTATTGGGCTTTCTTTGCTTTGATACTCATGTATTTGTTGGCTTACTTTTTTCCTTTCGCTCTTAGCATCTCATGTTTGCCTTGGTTGTTTTTCTCACGCAATCTCCGGGAAAATGCATGGTGAGGTTCATATATGGTGTTCTTGCGGTTCTTTTTGTGCATTTCCTGTGTGGGTTGTGTCCGGTGGGAAGGGAAGGTTTCTTCTGGATGGTAATTTGTTGGGCTGGCTTTCGGTTTTAGATGCCGGAAGTCTATGGGTTGGGTTGGTTGGGAATATGAACTATTATGGGTATTTCTGTCTTTGGAGAGAGATTAGCTGATGGATTGTGAGTGAACTGGTTGTACTTATGATATGGGATGGATGGGGAATACTACTACATTGAGAGTGTGTATTCTAAGAGAAACGAAATGCCACCTGGAAGCCATCCGGTCCAAAGCGAGATGTGTGTAGTAAATGTTCTCCGGCGAATACAAAGTATATATTCCTTTAGGACGGTTCACGCGGTTGTCAACTTAGAAGTTGCTGGGTGAGTTATTATGGGCATCGACAAGAAACTTTAAGAGCACTTGACGCCTTTAGCTTACGGAAAAATGCAGGGCGATGCACACTAACATCTTGTACAACCCCCGCCAGAAAAAGCAGTATGTGTGAATGGTCTCACCCTGCTCCACCATTGTGATTTACTTGTTGAGTGTGTTGCCCCTCCTTCTGCAGGAACGTTGTTTGGTACTGGTTTTATAAGACGGGAAAGAGTGGAGGAGTTGTGTGGAATATGTCGAGACGAGGTTTGCGGGGCACACCACTTTCCGCTTCCCCTCTCTTCTGCTTTGGAAGTAGCATCTTTAATCCTCATTTGGTTTTCTTTATTGATATTTCCGTTCTTTGAGCAGCTGAGAATTTGAAGCGACTCAGCTCAATTCCAGGCTTTTGGGTTGGGCCCGTGTGAGGCGTGATAGATTATTGGAGGTGCAGTATTACGCACAGCTCCCTGCCTGAACTTTACCTGTACATGGCAGCTCGAGCAAGAGTACATTCTCACACCCCACCGTCATCTCAACCGCTACTCTCTTTCATCCATCTCTACATCACTGCAACTCCTCTAACCTCCACGCTTTTCTCAAAAGCGGATAACCCCATGAGCTGCAGGTTTGTGCAGTCCTAGTGGACCGTTCTCATCGATATCACTACTGAAAGACGTTTGGTCACACGCGACGAGCTCGGGGTGTCCTGTCCAGAGCTTATAACACCACCTACCCCACCCCACCATCACCACAACCACAACCACAACGACATCTCAGATGAGGCCCACTACCACCACTTCTACCAGCGGCGCTGCCGATGCCTTGCTTCAGGGAGTATCACGACCGCGGAAATACTCGGATTCTCATGCTTCTCCTGCTGTTTCTATAGATGACCGCGACCGCGAACATTCTCCACCAATTAGGTATTTCCTCGCCGACGAAGCTATCATGCAAGCTGCGACAGCTTCACCTGCGTCAACGTTGGCATCCATGACTTCCAACAGCTCCTCATCCAATTTTGGAGTAAGAAGTTTAGAAGCTTCGGTTTCTGACTCGGAGCTAAGGGGGAGGCGGCGAACCCCTGTGTTTAGGGAGGAAAGTCGGAACAAGGAGGAAGAGGAGGGGGAGGAGGAGGAGGAGGAGGAGGAGGAGGAGGAGGAGGAGGAGGAGGAGGAGGAGGAGGAGGAGGAGGAGGAAGAAGAAGACCGTATGACATACAACGGACATGAGGATGACGAGGATTCGTTGGATCCATTCAGAGGAAATCAAGGAATACATCCCGTGCTTTTGCCAACACACGACGGACAGGGAATGTTTCCATCGATAACACCACATGAGGAGGACTTGGTCTTTATGCCAGGTATAGCGTCGCTTGAAGAGTCACTACGGCTGCTAGCTGCACGAAATAATATTTTTGATGAGGCAGACGATCTGAATTCGCGAATACAGAAATGGAGACAGGAACATAGTACTGCGTTCATGGAGGAGATGGAGATGGTACGAAAACAGAAGCAACGTGGATCTCGAACTTCCACGACGCGAAGTAAGAAGGAGAGGGAGGAGGAGATGGTGGCAAGTATGATGTTGGATGAAGATGACTGTGGAGAGGAAGCTCCAGTTATGCCAACTGAGAGTGGGGAAAGTACTGTTGATGCCGAGAAAATGAGTGGAGGGGTCCCAGAGACGTTTTGGAGGAGGGTGACACGAAGCCTTATGAGAGATATCATGGGGATAGATGACAAATTGCTGGAGGCAATATTTGGAGAACCACTCCCTCCATCATTAGTGTCGGTAGAGCCGGATACCCATATTAATGATGCCACTGTTGGGGTCCAGTGGGAGAGGAGTTTATTGGAGACAATTGCGAGGGAGCTTGGTATTTTATTACAACAATACACATTACATCCAACCCAAGGTGCATTTTCAACATACCCCCGGTGGACTTTCGAGCAGCTTCGAAATTCTGAGAACGATTTTGAGGCAGAAGGCACAAAGACACCAAAGCTACAAGCCTCCCATGAGGAACAAACTGAGCCTGGCGCCACTGTGTCTATGGTAGACGTGAGTTCGCTGAGTAAGGTGGACTTCAAGCCGACCCTCTCCCATCCAAGGCAGGAGTCATTCTCCAAGCACCGCGCAGGCATGCACTCGGCGCTGAGTGAAGATGACCAGCAATGCACCGCTGCGGAAGTACGTGCAGAGGCCCAGCTACGGAAGGAGTATTGGGAACAGGAACTCGGTGTCCGTGTCTTTTTCTCATATCTGAAGTCTCGATTCTCGTCTCCACCTTCCTCAGCCTCGGCCAGAGCCCGCAAAGCGGGTGTTACCACAACAATTGAACCTCATAAACCAATATACCACCAACACCCTTTAATTCAGCGTCGACATCAGGCGAGGAGAAGCCCTTCTGGGTCCACACACCCAGGACAGTGTCCTATGTCGACATCATGGGGCTTGTTGGGAATGGGAGGGTATAGGAACGGGAGTAGTTGCGCGAGCCAGAGTACAAAGACTAGCAGGAGAGCAGGAAAGGGGGGGAAGACCCAAGGGAGTGCTGCGGGTGGTGGAGCTGCGGTCGCTACAGCTGTAGCTGCAAGCACACTTAGCAAAGGGTTTTACTGGGAAGTGGGAACCAGTGTCGGAAGTACGGGGGGAGGAAGCTGTGTGGGGGTGGGAGCTTGGGGAGAGATTTGATCATACTCTATGAGTTTGCATTACTATTAGATATTAGATGAGCGACAGTAGAGTACAAGCCATTGCTGGTATACTTACATTACGCGTCCCTGTCAGGGTTTTTCTATTACTCATTCATGTTTTGGGCAAAGGAGGCATTTGCGTAGGATCGTGGGGTTTGAGTATTGAACATTGAGGGAGGTTGCATGGTTTTGTTTGAGATTTCTTCGATAATGTCATCTTTAATTGTTTTTGAATTCTAATTTCAGTAAGATTTTTGAAGGCTAGGCAGGGAAAGAAGAGGCTGATATATCCAATCTCGAGGTGGGGATTGTGCAATGATCTCTTCTGGCGGTGTATCTGGTATCCACCTTAGCATATGTATGTGGACATTAAGTTACCCAGTTCTGCATTTCGACGTCAGCGGCCCCACTACTTGGAATTTCCTCAATCTCATCCTCAACTCCAACATGCATGGGATTGGGTCAACTAGTACCTATAACTATCATAGGGCCAACAATGCAATCTTGCTATACTCTGGGGCCTTTTACACGTATTAATAATCGGAAATTAGCAAATGTTTACAATGCAATCAGGCTTTTATAATGCCACGGAGCATCAATACAACACAAACACAACAAAACACAATACAACACAGCTATGGAGCGGCAGGAAATTGCGCTTATTCTAGAGCAAGATTTTATGTCCTTTGAAGACTTCAAACGTGCTATGGATAAGTGGGCAATTGATGGTGGCTTTACCTTCTTTTACCAAAAGTCAGACCTACTCGAAGGATTGTGAATGTCGGCTTCAAGACTAGTGTCCATTTCATGTGCGTGCAGTTGGAGTGAAGAGAGAGGATGTGTAAGAGTCACAAAGGTCGATCCTGAACATACATGCCTGGGTGTAGCATTGCCAGTCCGCTCAGTAGCAAGTAGGCAGCGCTTGTTGCAGGTGGTACCACAGTTGCTGTTAGTCGAAAAGTCTACTAAGCCGGTGGAAATTCAAAATGATATTTGTATCAAATACAACACACAAATCGACTATCAAGCAGCACATAAGGTGAAGTATGCATTGCTAAGATACATTTTTTTTTGGAGTCTACTATATGCCTTTCCCCCGAAGGGAGCCTTAGGCTATGAGGCGGAGGAGAAGATACATTAGAGGTGGAACGAGACCTTTTTACCCAGTTACCTGTATATTTCCACCTATTGCAGCTGCGAGATCCACATGCCTATACGCACCTATCACTTAATCAGAATACTGGTCGATTTCAGCGTCTGTTCATCTGTCCAGGTGCAAGTCAATATGCCTTTAGCTACTGTCACCCATTTATCGCACCTTTTTAAAAACTCGCTTTATTCAAACCCTCCTTCAAGCAGTTACAATTAATGTAAATACTCAGATTTTGCCACTTGCTTATGCTGTTGTTGAAAGCTGCAATACCACGTACTGTATTACATCTTATACAATTATTAGTGACCGCGATAAAGGCCTACTTACAGCAATTCGTGGAACTCTTCCACAAGCAGTTCAAGCATACTGTTGTCAGCATTTAGCAGCAAATATCTAAAAGCGGTATCTTCTGGCAGCTCGCAATCATTTTGGAAGATACTATGTAGCAAGAGCTAAAACTCCACAAGCATTTGAAGATGCAATGACGGAAATGCGCAACTCTCTCTTCTGTGCTCGCATGATATCACGGGAATGGCAAAAACAGCTAGTATTTTAACCCCGGTCAACCAATGGTAGACTTAAAGAAAAAAAAATTAAATCTGGCATTGTAAACATTTGCCTGGCACCTGAACCAGCTCTTGCTTGGCATCCTCTCTGGTTGGCACAACACCCTCCATATCATATATACGATCAGGTTAAGTACAGGAAGCGAGCCATGCAATAATACTGCAAGGAGGGGTCTAGTCTGTTTATAGACCCTGTCGTCAGGTTCTTGGCAAAACTCAGTCCTCTGACAAAACCATCCTCTATCCCTCAGATCTGTACTGGAATATAACGTACTGGAAAAATGGCATCGGCGATATTCTTCCTGGATCTGAAGGGCAAGGTGGGTCTCCAAAGCTTGTGCCCGCAGTGGAGCTGCCCCTCACCCCGCCATGGTAATTGCAGTTCAGCTGGCTAACATCATACTCGGTATACTCCATCTTAGACCCTTCTCGCCCGGAACTACAGAGGAGATATACCTATGTCAGCCGTGGAAAAATTCCCAGTGCTCCTCCTTGATGCGGAAGAAGAAAGCTCAGCAGTTCCACCATGTTTCTCTCATGAAGGCATCAATGTCCGTACCCAATACCTATCGCTGCGCTTTGGGTGGCTCGAGTGTGCTATTATGACACAAGGTAGCTGACATGGGAAGTTTTGGGGTTTATAGTATCTCTACATACGGCATAACAACCTATACCTACTCGCTCTAACGAAGCGGAATTCCAATGCAACAGAGATACTACTGTTCCTCCATCGGGTAGTCGAGGTATTTACCGAGTATTTCAAGGAGTTGGAGGAGGAGAGTATTAGGGACAATTTCGTTATAATTTACGAATTGCTCGATGAGATGATGGATTTTGGATATCCACAGACTACTGAGTCGAAGATCTTACAAGAGTAGGCAGACTCACTACATGTAGAGGGTATCTAATGCTAACTTTGTGATCCTAGGTACATCACCCAAGAGTCACATAAGCTAGAGCCAACCCCGCCAATTGCAGTTACAAATGCAGTCTCCTGGCGGAGTGAAGGTATTCGGTATCGCAAGAACGAAGTGTTCCTCGATGTTATCGAGTCTCTCAATTTGTTGGTCAACTCTAATGGCAATGTCCTGAGATCAGAAATTCTCGGGGCAATAAAGATGAAATGTTATTTGTCAGGTATGCCGGAGCTAAGGCTAGGCCTCAACGACAAGGTCATGTTCGAGTCGACAGGTAGAACCAGTCGGGGCAAAGCGGTTGAAATGGAGGATGTAAAGTTTCACCAGTGTGTCCGGTTGAGCAGGTTTGAGAACGACAGGACTATCAGCTTTATTCCGCCTGATGGAGAGTTTGAATTGATGAGCTATCGACTGAACACACAGGTAAGCCTGGCCTGTCTAGTTCTATAATGGCTATAGTTAACTTGAAAGGCAGGTCAAACCATTGATCTGGATTGAGTGCATGGTCGAAAGTCATTCAGGATCTCGAATTGAGTACATGCTTAAGGCGAAGGCACAATTCAAACGTCGCTCCACAGCCAACAATGTTGAAATTACTGTGCCAGTACCAGACGATGCAGATACACCTCGTTTCCGAACAAATATTGGCTCTGTCCATTATGCACCCGAGAAGTCTGCTATAGTGTGGAAGATCAAACAGTTTGCTGGAGGGAAAGAATTCATGATGAGGGCAGAGTTGGGCCTGCCTAGTGTCAAGGAAGCTGAACCAGAAAGGAAGAAGAGGCCCATCAGTGTCAAGTTTGAAATTCCATACTTTACAACCAGTGGAATTCAAGTCAGGTATCTTAAGATTATCGAGCCCAAGGTATGCATACATCACGGGATTATGTGGGATAATTCTTTAAGATGAGTAAAGCTGATCTCTCTGACTGTAGCTGCAATATCCGTCTCTACCATGGGTACGGTACATCACACAGAGCGGGGATATCACCGTGCGTCTACCTGATGTGCAGCCGTAACCAAGGTGATATATATGGGAGACTTCTGTTAATGGATGCTGCAGAAATACTGCAGCCCAGAATCCTGCAGTCACTTTAGTGTAGGTACTTTCATCAAGTAGGCATCCCTGTAACTTCAATATTAGCTGAAAGATGCTGGTAAAGAAGGCCCCTCTACCTACGTCACAGACTTAATCTGGGCAGTGGGTGGGACAAAATTATGCATAGCAATCACACACAGAAAAGTTTTGTCCTGACGATTTAAACAGGATAGTTAGTGCCATGAGAAGCCCAAAGCTCTCTTCTAGTGACAAATATCTAGTGGGTACTAAGTCCGAACAGACGTATAGACTCAAGAAAAAAAAAGGTGAGTACTTAGGTACCAGTATTGTGGTGTAAGTAATCCGAGCTAGCTTAGACATGCATAAAGCGGCGCAATGGCTAGTAATTTCATTGGCGTCATAGCTCTTATGTCAGACTAAGCTCCTTCATTGAATGAACATACGACGCGACTTCACGAATTGTTACTGCCGCAAGCCGGCTCGCCGAAGGTTCCTCAAGGGGAGAAAGAGGAGATTGCAATAGCATCAACTTTATCTGAGGGAGAAACTCAATGTATAACCATTATAAACGACCCTCGGTGCCTGACCATCTGCCTATAGAACGGCGGCTTTTGGAGCGGGAGCTTCGTGGAAATGTAGGGCCATACTCAGTTCGGGGTCTCTACGGCTCGAGGGCCTGGGTCAGCAATTTGGACATCACAAATGAGTTGTTTGGCCATAGAGGATGTGTCAATGCCCTGAGGTAAGCATTGAGTAAAATGCCAGAGCGTACGGAGGCCCCAGTTGGTGGCATATGAAGGCTAATAAACTGAATGCTATATTAGCTGGTCTCGGTCAGGCCATCTACTCGCCTCAGGATCGGATGATACTCATATCAACATTCATACTACGAAGCCAAACTTCGCCTTCAACACCTCCATACAGACTGGCCACACCGCAAATATATTCAGCGTAAAATTTATGCCGTTTTCGGATAATAAGATTGTATCATGTGCTGGAGACTGGGAGGTTCGAGTTTTTGATGTGGAATATGCACCAGCCGCAAATACCCTCAATAGCTCTCCCAGGGCCACGAGGTTGCCTTCGAGCAGTCACCACCGGCTCAGGGAACCACTAATGCATTTCTCCAACAGTACCCAGTCTTTACCCAAGCCTGCGAAGCTATATTATGAAGAAGAGTGTGAAACAAAGGTGTACACATCCCACACCGACCGAGTGAAGCGGATTGTTACTGAAAACTCACCATGGCACTTTCTCACTTGCTCTGAAGATGGAGAGGTTCGGCAGTTCGATTTGCGCCAACCATCGGAATATTACTCTCGGGGAAGTGGTAGTTCAGAGGGTAGATCCAGGACTCCATTTACGAGGCATCACTTTGCAGGGATGGATATTCTAGCTGGACCAATGGACGAATCGGATGACAGGAACCCACCACTAATTTCGTATAAGAAACACCGAATTGAGCTTAATACTATTTCATGTTCCGTGGGGCAACCACATTACATTGCCTTAGGAGGCTCCCATCAGCATTGTTTCCTTCATGACAGGCGTATGCTTGGGCGGGATATATCCACTGAACAAGGCCAATTAAATTCATATACGGAAAGTGGGCTTTCTTCCGCAACAAGGTGTGTGAAGAGATTTGCACCTCAGAGACCTGCTGCCACCACTGGTACTGAGCGAAGGAGGACAAGAGATAATGGTCATATTACCGCTTGCAAAATCAGTGATGCGAGCCCGAATGAAGTCATTGTCAGCTGGAGTGGTGACCATATCTATTTGTTCGATATTAACCACAATCCTGATGAACCAGTGGCACCGGGGTTCAGGAGAGGGACAGGGGCGGGGAGGGCAAGTACCGAGCGGGATAGAAAAGGCAAAGGGAGAATCAAATCCGGGGATAGTGATGAAGGAATGGAGAAGATGGCAGAGAGCACAACTAGACGTATAGGAGCTGGACGAAAACGAAAACGGAGTCAAGATATGACTGGGGGAAGCACAGCAGGAGAAGCGCCTCCGCGTCAACGCAGTGCTCGTAGCTGGAGCGTTAATGGGGAGGAGGCTCCGGGTGAGGATATGGTAATACATTACACAACTGGGGAGTCGGAAGAAGTCGACCTTGACAGCTTTGGGCGTAGAGAGGAGGAGGCACCTGCGGAAATACCCGGACAATCAATGATGCGAATAGCTGGCTTAGTGGTAGACCTCCGCAAGGAACTATTTGGACTCGAGAGTGCTAAAAGAGCATTGGGTGCCCAAGGAAGTGAGACTTTAACTCAGCCAATGATAAAGAGATCATTTACAGCGGCTTTAGGCCTTGCAAAGGTTTGCCTAGAACGAATGGATGATATTATTGAGAAATATAGGACCAAAGGCCCCAGGCGAGAGCGTATTTCACCCAGTGGTTTCAAGAGAGCTCGAGCTCGAAGATTCGTCCAAGCGTGTGGCACATTGTCGTTTGCTCTTGGTGGCCGCTTACAGGCAATGTCGCCAACGAGCCACGAAGTGACAGAGAGATGCTTTGGCCGAATAGAAGGAACACTTGGTCCTGAGCACATCCGAAGTGAGGGTATTCCAATACAAAGCGATCGGCTTGGGTGGAGATACTCGTTCATTCAATTATTGATAGCATATGCTAGGAGCGGTCTTAAAGGATTATACCAGCTTGCAGATGAGCATGGCTATCACTCTAGCAACCCAGGGGAAGCCAGTGAAGCGGGCTGTATTGCCCTGAAGAAGTTGTTTGACGCTATCGAAGCATGGTGGCCGCATCGATTGTTGACTCATGGCCCCATCAGAGATATTGACTCACCTGGGGAACTTATCTTCTCTAATGGGGGGGAAGCAGAGGCATGGAAGGCCTTTAGAGAAGAAGTAGAGAATGAGGAGGCGCCGCCGGACAGGCGAAGTGGGTTCTGGGGATTGAAAGTAGCCAGAGCACTACTTCTACGTGAAGGACATATCATTGACTTTTCCTACGTAAATTCC